>Ga0115011_10002304_pt1 | contig 13332 bp, 3 predicted proteins | sample TroAtlMetagenome_2_FD_88705 | JGI IMG/M metagenome (GOLD analysis project Ga0115011, IMG submission 88705) | Marine eukaryotic phytoplankton communities from Atlantic Ocean - Tropical Atlantic ANT8 Metagenome | ecosystem: Environmental > Aquatic > Marine > Oceanic | place: Tropical Atlantic... | reverse complement strand
ATTCCATTAACGAATCTATTCTTGAAAAAATTTATGATTTCCTAGCACAAAGTGGATATACATTCGTATTATTTCAAAATCTCTCTGACCCCAATATTGAAATAAATAATATAACATATACAAGCTCCATTGCACATAATAAAAAAATAGATCTTAACAAATTTGCATCCTGTATTGGAAGCATTTTTACAATTAATAAAGGAATAATTAAAAAAAGTGACGATACCATTTTACTTACTTATAAGAGAGTCTCAAACTATAAAAAAATGGATGCTATACAAACCTTTATTTCGGATAATTTAAGAGAGGGTAATAACACAACAAGTATTATTGAAAATATAGCAACTCAGTTTGACAAAAGCGAAGCAGAAGCAGCTAGACTTGTGGCAACGTGGATCTCTGAATCACAAGTATTAGTTGACGCATTTGAAAATAAGAAAATTTTTAAAAACTCTCCCGGATTTCCTGTATTTATTAGTAGTGATAAAGTTTTAGATAAAAGTGTATATAAACAAACATCATTAATTCGAGTCGAAAATATAAATAATTTGCATTATTTACAATTTTTAGATATCTATATTGATTCATTAATGAGACTTGTTATTAATAAAAAATCAACCTCCATTCCTATTCGCAAAATTAACAGTTTATGTAATAAAAAGAAAGCCAATGATGATATAGATTTGCCTGTTGTTATGGCAGATGTTGAAAAATCATTATCCACTAAAATGGATGATTCTATTAATTCAGGCCCAGGTCCACAGGCATATAGGAATGATGATGGTGATGATGATGATGATAGTGAAATTGATGACTTATTTGGCATAGTCGATGGCGATGACGATGATGATGATTTTGAAGAAGGAGAATTTGAATTAGGTAATCTCATAATAGGTGATGATTTAGAAATTCAAACAAGCCCTATATCTAAATCTCAGAGTAAATCTAAACCTCATAAAATACCTACTCCACAACAAGAAAAATCTCTCGAACAAAAATCTGCAACTCCTATTGACCATGCTTCTTCTGATACAACCAGTGAAATGGATATAGATTGGTCTGGTGTATCTGTATCAGGTTCTAAAAATCTATTTATGAAAAGACTTATTGAATATGATAAAGAACTTTTTTTAAAGAAACCACAGGGAAAATTTGGTGCTTATACCAGAACTTGTCCGTGGCAATATAGAAAACAACCCGTGGTTCTTAATGATAAAGATAAAGGCTATATTGATAGAATGGACCAAAAATTTGGCATTAAATCTTATGATGAACATATAACATATGGTTCAGGAGTTAAAAAGAATCATTACATCTGTCCTAGATTTTGGTGTCTGCAAGATGAACAAGGTAGACAAAGAAGTATTACTGCTAATGAAATAAATGAAGGGGGTTGTGGTGGATGGGACGCACTTATTCCCGGAAACGCAAAAAAAGTCCCAAAAGGAAAACGAATTTTTCAATTTACTGATGAAAGAATGCACAGAGAAAAAAAGAAAAATTCTGAAAATAATTTGCTCATATATAAACCTATGTATCCAGGTTATATGGACCCAGCAAAACATCCTAAGGGATTATGCATTCCTTGCTGCTTCGAATCTCCAAGAGCTACTATTGACTCAGAAGGAAATATATGGGAAAAGATACGCGGACAAGATTGGCGAGAAGATAAATCTAAAAAGAAATCCAAATGGATATTTTATTGGCAAAATAGAAAAACTGGCGAAAAAACTCTTGATCCTCCCGATGTTGATTTGGATGGAATGATGTATAAAGCTAATCCAACGCCTACTTATGAAATGAAAGATGGTAAAATTATTATAGATAGTATTAAAGGTCAAAAACAAAAAAGACCTCTAGTTTCAAAAGGAAAAAGAGATAAAACTTGGGAATTATGTGATGATAAAAAAAGCGATAAAATTAACAACAAAAATGAAAAAATCATTTTAGATGAAGCACCTATTACAAGTTTTCCATTAAAATCTAATCAATTGGGATATTTATCTATTTCGTTACAGAAATTTTTGGAATTTAATAATAATACCTGTAAAATATCCAAATCAAATGATTCTAGATTAAAACCTGAAACAGAATGTTTGTTAAGAAAAGGCGTCAGAAATAATAAACATAAATCATTTCTAGAAGTTATTTGTGATATTTATTGGTTTGTATTAGATGATAAAAAAGAAGAAACAGTAAAATTAAATAAAGACAAAGTTTTAAAACTTAATGAATTAATTCAAATCATAAAAGATCGAATTACATTAGATAATTTTGTGGCATTACAAAACGGCACTCTTGTTGAACTTTTTTCAACAGAAAAAACTATTAAACCTGAAAAATATAGAGATACACGTCTATATGATATTAGTTCTTCTAGTGAACTAAATATGAAATATTTTCATAAAGTTGCATCAGCATATGAAAACTTTATTGAATATATATCTGACCCTAATTCGAAAATAGGTTACGAATATTTATGGGATTTTATTACTATGCCCTCTATGTTAACATCTGATGGATGCTGTGGTCTCTTTCCCGAGGGATTAAATTTAATCATATTAAAAGAACCCGATGATGATGTAGTCTCTAAAATGGAGTTGATATGTCCTACTAATCATTATTCTGATGTCCTTTTCGATGAGAGTAAACCATCACTTATTTTATATAATAAGTATTCTTACTTTGAACCCATATACCGTATAACAAAAAAATCTAATAACAAATATACTCTTAAAAAACTATTCTTTTTCAATGATTTACATAGAGATGCACCTGGATTAATTGAAATATTGTCTATGATTAAAACTCGCATTACAAATAACTGCAAACCCTTACCTAGTCTTCCAAAAATTTATAAATATCGCCAAAACAAAAATTTAAAATCAGTGTTAAAGATTCTTACTGAAAATCAATACATGCCCATTAAATTTGTAGCTAATTTCAATTCAAGAATAATTGGAGTAATGGTAAACTCAAGAGAAGATGACACTCCTTTATTTGTTCCTTGTTCTCCTTCCGTTATGCTTCTAGATAGTGAAATTTCTATTGTTTTTGCTCACGAAATTCAAGGCACTGATTGTAAACAGACACTTGACTATTTGAAAGAAATGCGTAATATTGGATTATTAACAAAACCCATTCAATTGATAGTTAATGATGAAATGATAGTGGGAGTAGTAACCGAAACTAATCAATTTGTCCCTATTATGCCAGAGGCATATGTATCATCTCCTTGCAATATGAAAGGTAACAAATACAAACTAGCTATAATCAAAACCTATTCTAATAATTATTATAATCTCGATGCAGAATTATTGATGGATGATTCCTTAGATACAACTAGAATAGAAACTGTTAAAAAAATAAAATTAGAAAGCAATTTCTTCAATATGTTTCGCAATTATTTGAGAATTATTTTATTGAATTTTGAGAATCAACAAATAAAAAGAGATATTGTTAAAATTGTTCAAGATATCACCCTAAGCTATTATGATAAGCTTCAGCAATTAATAGTAATTTTACATTCTTTATTAGAACCATTTATTGAATTTTCATTATATTCCACAAAATCAATTTATGACATAGAAAAAATATTTTCTTGTTTAAATTTGACCAGAGGCGATTGCAGTTCAAAAAAGAATTGTATATTCAGTGATGGTTCTTGTAAAATTCATATTCCTAGAAAAAATTTGATTAGCGATAACTCAAATAGAGAGATTTATTTCGGTAGAGTGGCCGATGAACTCATTAGATACCCCAGAATTAGAAATTTTATTTTAAAACCAAAAGCATTTCTATCATTAAATCCAATTACATATGAGTTGAATAACAACGAAATAATTTTACTTGAACAACTGTTATTAGAAAAATATTTTGAAGATATTGTATTAAGACAGGAAAATAAGTATGTAAAAACAAAAAGAATATATGAACTAATAAATCCAGATAAATCAGAAAGTTATTCTAATAATTTTAAATATAGTAAAGAAGAAGTTGCACAAATGATTAATCCTTGTATTATTACAAATTCCAGAGAATCTGCATTTGAAGGTAAGCAAGGCAGTTTTACAGGAGCTGGTAAATTTTGGAGAGATTTGGGTTTAGATTCGCAATTTACAATGAAAGAGTTTAAGACAACACCAGCTTGCTCTTGGGATGTAATAAAAACTATCTATTCCGATTTTTATAAGCGAGATATTTCTACGGAAGAATTAAAAACAATATTAAAAACCAAATATCAGGAGTTGTTTACAAATAATAATATACTTATTGATAAAATTTTATTTAGTCTTAAATGGAAAAATCGTTTTTATCATTCAAAAAAAGTCTTGAAAGATTTTGATGACATTTTTGATAATGATTATTATTTAAGTTTTCTTGATCTTATTTTTTTAATTTCCGACTTAAAATTACCTGTAGCTATAGTTAGTCGTTTATCATTACCATCTTTCAATAAATTACCCAGCGGAAAAGGACATACTAGAAAAACATTATTAATAAACACGGCAAATAACGATTCTATTTATGTTATATTTGGATCGAGATGGAAACAGACCCCATTGTTACCTGTATACACACTTGTTTCATATAGGGGTAATTTTAAAATAAATATTGAATCTTTCCCTGATTTATCTCGCGAAATTGTTAAAGAGGCTATTACATTACAATCTTATTTAGATGAACAGACGTGGCACCTTGCAAAAAAGAAGAAAAAGAAAACTACAATTAAAATAAAAAAATAATCTTTATAAAATTTATCATTTATAAAGATTTATCTGAAACGCATTCTATTTCGCAAGTCTGATGTACTATGCAAACTGCTCCTATATGTATTTACAATACTAGTATTAGACATTGAAGTTTGAGAAGCATTTGTTGGCGTTCTAGGCAATTCGTTTCTAGGGCGAAAAGCGGGTGATTCATTAATGTTTAAATTTAAACGAGATGTAATTCTATTTCGCGGAATAGCATTTTCTGAAAGTCTACTTCTAATATGAGATAGATTTATATTGGTATTTGTTGCAAAACGTGTCATATTTAAAACTGGTGGTGGAGGTTGAGTAATAGTAGGTAATCTTATTCTATTGGGTATTTCAGTAATAGGTGGGGGTGGTGGTGGCAAAGAAGGCGTTGTTGGTAAAGTAGAATATGTATATCTAATTCTTGAATTTGTAATAGTAGATGTTCTACTTCTTCGTCTAATTCTATAAATTATATCTTCATTCTCTTCTTCTTCCACAAAATCTTTTAATTCGGTAACTAATTTATCTCTATTTTCTGTTCGAATTTGAGGATTACAAGATAAAGTTGTACGTAAATATAATAATACAAAATGTTTCATTCTTGATACTATATCATTTTGCTCTTGATTTGTTGGAAAATGTGGGATATATACATCACCTACTTCATCTTTTAGTTTTTTCAACATTGTTGCAATATATTCATAAATTTCATAAGGTGTTGCATCCTTATAATAAAGATTGATAATCCTTTCACGTAGCAATGGTAAATAATATCGCTTGAATATTTTTAGATTAAAATTAACTCGAAAAATAGCACTAATATCTAATGGAACTTGAAAATATGTATTGCAAATACTAAAATATAGATTATATAAATCGTGTATTTTAAATACTTGATTAGTATGCGGATTTTTTGGATGCGTTGGTTCAGAAAATAAACCTTGTCTATGTAATAATGATTCTGTCCAGATATTTATTATATCACTAATTTTAAATCTATAAATTGTTTTGTTGGATAAAATTGACACAACGTGGTGTTTAGGTAATTCGTCTAATTTATGCACCATATAAAGATCACTATCCCAATCATATATACGTGCTTTTTTCCATTTATAATATCTTAATAATTTTGTAAAACCGTTAGACATTTTTTTCGCAGATAAATAGTAATCTAATAGATTTTCGCTAGTATCAATTACCCCACATTCCACATTTGTCTTCAAATAATAATAAGATTTGACATCATTATCCAAATTATCTATAGTATTTAGACATTGATATGATAAAATAATATTTTTATCGATTTTTTCCTTCTCCAATATTCTATTAATAAAAAAAGTTATTAATGGCATTAATATATTACAAGATTTTATTATTCTTTAATTTTGTAATATTATTTAAAATCCTGGGTCATATTCATCATCTATCTTGCCCATATCTTTAGATTGGATATATTTAATGTCTCCACCAATATCAAGATTTTGCTTTGAACAAATATCAGTTGTATCTTCCATCATTAAAGCCGATTCCAATTCTATCTTTTCTTCTAAAGATTTTTCTCCTAACTCATTCATCTTATTTATATCTAACATTACTTGAAATGCTGAAGTACCGAAATTTCCCTGCTGACCACACATAATATTTGCCGAAACTCCAGTAACTGGGTCTAATTCTGCGTGTCTAGCCGCTCGAAGGAACATTTCAGGAGTCTCTTCAAATGAAGCCTTTGCTATAGGACCTATATTATCATTATTAATTCCATGTCTAAAGATTGAAGTCATTACCTGATTACAAGTCATTCTATCACATAAAAGTTCTAAATGGTGAGCATTTATATATGTTCCATTAAATTCAAATGATTCTAAAATCTCATTATAGATAGTCTGTCTAGCAGCTTCAATGCCCAATACTCTATTTGTTTCATGAATATGATTACTATATGTTCTAGTTGCGTCTATCCCTTCTGTTCCCAAAATTCCCAAAAGATTAGTTCCTACTGTATCCAATACCCATGAATCTTCTAATTTGTAAGAACCATCTACGAAGCGTAGACTATTTGTCATTTTGCGAATAATGATTTTGGGAATATTTTTAATTCCTCTGAGTTTTAACTTATCTAAGAGATTATCCTGGATATTTTTCAACATATAAATTTCATCCGATTGATCTAAACTCTGTTTATTACTTTTAGTAAGTGATTCAACCAATCTTATTCTAAATATTAATTTATCTGAGTTCAAATCAGAATATATACAAATTACGTCCTTTTTAAAACTATTTTTGATTGCAAAATGCACATCATCCATTGAAATATTTTTATCTAACATAGCTTCTCTATCAAATACAAATCGAATAATAAATTTTGACATTGTTTCACTTTTATCATCTGTTTCTAAGTCTGTATTACTACATTCTTTTAATAATTTTTGAAATTCCATATATTCTTCTAATAATTGTTTGTCTTCTTCGATTACTGTTTTCGTTGGGTCTGGTTCAAAATAAATATTAACATTTTTTGTAATATCCCTCATACTTGTATATTCTAATTCGTGCTTCAACTCCAATGCCTTTTCATGATGTGTCTCATTTAAATGAGGTAGGAAAATCGTCGTTGAAGGTTGTTTTGGATTATCAGATATGGACAATATTTCTTCAATACGAGGAACACCACGCGTAACATTACTTTTACTTGCTACACCAGCAAAATGGAAAGTGTTCAGGGTCATTTGCGTTGTAGGCTCACCAATACTCTGAGCAGCAATAACACCAACCATTTCACCGGGATTTACTATAGATTTTTTATAAATATTTTCTATCTTTTCCGTTAACAATATAATAGCCTTGCGATTAAATCGATGAAACATTAATAAATTTTTTGGTGTCAAATAATAATAATAGACTATTTCAAATAATTTCGTTGGAGCTAGTCGAGGCAACTTTTTAAGTTTCTCAAGAGTGAAATCTAAGATTTTATAAATCTCTAATGGAGTAATGTCTACCATAGATGTTTTTTGAATATTTAATTGATGTTGGAGATTTTGCATTACTCTTTTAAAATTCACAGGCAAATGCACATTATTTTTATTTGTAAATTTAAATACATTTTCAACAAGATATTTCCTATTTACAAGCATTTCATTAATCATTGTTTCTAGTTTTGCATTCAATGTGTCTTTTTGTCTTTTTAATCTCTTAATTGCTGCTTTTGTATAATTTGTAGTAAACATTTCACTAGTGGTATCATCCAAAGGAACTTGAAAATGAGCATATACTTCTTCGATTGTCATTTGCGCCAAATCCAAAACTTGACTTTCTATCTTTGTTGTTTCTATATTGTCACCACCATATTTAAATTGAATAATTTTGTTTTTATTATTTCTTACCGTCATATCATATGCTACTTTCAAATCTTCATTACCTTTAATCAATCGTCTCTGAATATATCCTGTAGTTGAAGTTTTTACTGCTGTATCTATAAGACCTGTTCTACCACCCATAGCGTGGAAATAAAGCTCCTCTGGTGTAAGACCTTGAATAAAGGATGACTCCACAAATCCACGCGCTTCAGGAGAATCGTCATATTTTGGATAACAAGGTAGAGTTCTATCCTCGTAACCATAAGGTATTCTTTTACCATCCACATTCTGCTGTCCCAAACAAGAAACCATCTGAGCAATGTTTAAAATAGAACCTTTTGAACCAGCATTTACCATAATAACAAATCGGTTATCTTTATCTAAACTTTTTCTTCCAATTTTACCGGCTTCTTCTGCTGCTTTATTCAAATAAATATTAACTTGCGTTTCAAATTCTTCTTCATTTGATTTGCCAGTTTTGTTTTCGAAAGTTCCAATATGCAATTCATCAATAAGGCCTTTAACATCCATCTTTTTTTGTGTAATTGCTGTATTAATTTTTTGATTTGTTTCATTATCGGCAATTAAATCATTAATACCAACACTATAAGCACTCAGTTTCATATAATCTGTCACAATTGCTTGTAAATCATCTATAAATTTTGTAGCGGATTCACTTCCAAAATCATTGAAGACTGAATGGATTAATCCCTTTGAACCGCCTCCCAATACACTTTTTTCTATTTGACCTCTTAAATATTTACCATTTGAAATCTCCACAATATTATTAGAAGTCTTTTTATCTTCTTCTTTTTCCAAAAGTTTATTTTTAAACTTGCACGACATTGGAGGCAAAATCTGTGACAAGATGTCGAAATTACTAACTTCTCTAGTTTGTGTAAATATAGACGGATTTATAGTTTTTATTGACATAAGCAAATTCATTGCAGCACGTGGTGTAAATTTAATATCTACTCGTGAAAATCTATAAGCACCTAAAAGAGAGTCCTGAAATATGCCAATAATTGGAGAATTGCTAGCAGGACTAATAATTTGGTTGGGGACAGCCGCTAAATATTTTAATTCAGCAGCAGATTCTTCATCCTGTGGGGCGTGCAAGTTCATTTCATCACCATCAAAATCAGCATTATATGGCTTTGTATCTGCTACATTCATTCGAAATGTTTTTCCTTTTTGCATTACACGAACAATGTGACACATCATACTCATTCTATGTAGTGTGGGCTGTCTGTTAAATAATACTGGGTCACCATTAAGAAGATGCCTATGAACAACATCCCCTTCTTCTAAAATAATAGAATTTCTGTCTGTATGACGAAGTGACCGATGATATCCATTTTTTTTCTCTAAAATATTTGCACCAGGATATTTATCTGGACCATTAACAACTAATTTTGTTAGAAATCTCTTATTACGCCTATTTACCGTAGCTGGGAATGTAATATTCATAGCAATATCTTGAGGAACACCCAATTCTTTAATTGATAAATTTGGATCTGGACCAATTACCGACCTAGCTGAATAATCAACTCTTTTTCCCATCAAATTCCCTCGAACTCGTCCAGTTTTACCAATTAATCTTTCCTTAATTGATTTTAAAGCGCGACCAGAACGCTGGGCAACCGATGCAACACCCGGAATTCTATTATCAATCATTGTTGCAATGTAATATTGTAATACTGTATGCCAGTCATCGATAACCTTGGAAGCAGCATTTTGCTGAATTTTTTCCTGTAATGTTTTATTTGACTTGATAATGTTAACAATGATATGGGAAATATCATCTTCACTGCGTTGCTGCGCATCGTGCATTACAGATGGTCTGACAGCAGGTGGTGGAACAGCCAATACCTGACAGATAAACCAATCAGGTCTAGACCATATAGGACTAAATCCCATAAATTTAACATCTTCATCTGAAATTCTTCTAAAAATCTTTAAAACTGTTTCAGGCATAAGTTTAAATATATGTTTTTCACCTTTGTTTTCAGAAGAACTCTTATTTTCGTCCCATTCAGCAAATATTGTAGCCAAACCATCCTTTTTAATTCGTGATGGTTGCCTGCAACCACAACCATCTTCGGTTTCTTGTCCACAAGTTTTAATTTTACTTGCTCTTGCAAATACATATTGCCATCTTTTTCTACTATCCATATTCATTATATGAGCGTGATTAGCTTTATTGATTAATAGTTTACTACACTTAGTGCACACACATCTTAATATTTTTAGAATTGTATTTAAATATTGAATGTAAAATACTGGTCGAGCCAGATTTATATGTCCAAAATAACCTGGTGTTTGCATATAATTTAATCCATCTGTTGGACATACCAAACCTGGATCCAAAATACCCATTCTAGGGTCAAATAGACCACCAATTACTGGTTTGTTGTTTACATATGTATCACGAGATGTGATTTCGGCGACCGAACCTCTTCTTATTTCATCTGGTGATAATACACTAAACTGTATTCCAATAATTTTTGAAGGTTTCTGTTCTATTGGATTTCTAGCTGACGACATCTTCTTATATTTAGAAGAGACATTTTTAGATTGTTTTTCTTCAATTTTAATAGATACGTATAATTAAGTTTTTGATATTTTAAATAAAATTGAACATTGCAAAACATTTAAAAATATTTTCATTATAAAGATTATAATGGATACTGAAAATAATAGCAAACCAAAATCTAAAGGAAAATCTCCTAAAAAGAGTAAGCCAGAAGATAAAAAAAAATATAATTTGCGAAAGAAAAAAAAAATGTCCTATAAAGTTCGCGAAGAATCAGATGATTCTGATGATAGTGATTGGTTTCCAGGTGACCCAGTTTATATGATAGAAGAAGATGACGATGATGGAGAACAATCAAGTGAGGAAGAGCAAGATGAAGGCGAAGAAGAAGAAAATGCTGAAAAGATGGATACTAGGCAACTACAAAAATTTATCCAGAAAATATTTCCATCTAAAGCTGGTAAAGAAAGATTGGAACAGCTAGAAAAAATTGATAAAATGGTAAAGAAAAAAGAAAAAAAATCTAAAAAAAAATGCAAGAAATCAAAACGTAGTAAATCTAGAAAAAAAGATGATATTCCAAAAGAACTTGTTAAAAAAATAAAGAATAAACATAAAAAACTAGCAGAAGAAGCCGAGGAAGAATCTATTAAGGAAGAATCAACGTCTGAGGAAGAAGATGATGAGGATATTGACCACACTGAAACATTGTTCGATATTGAAGAAGAGGACGAACAATTAGACGAACACGAAGAGGAATTACTAAAAAACAATATGAAATTTAATATTGTATTCACAATGGGCGGCGATAGAGGAATGTTTGCACCAGCAGATGTTTATGAAGATGAGATGGCAGCAGACGGTTCTGAAGAAGAATTTATGGAATTAATGAGAGAACAAGAAAAAGAAATGATACAAGAAGAAAAAAAATATCGCAAAGGAGCAAGAGTCAATGTAAAATTAGATGAATGGGATAAACCATATAAAGGACTAATTACGGGTGTGAAAAAAGGAAAATTTAATGTGAAACTAGATAACGATGAAGATGATGAGGAATTTGAAGAATTAAAAAAAATAAAGCGTCAATATATTGAGCTTATACCTGAAGAAGAGCTCAATGAGGAAAAAATAATGTCTGAATTAAAAGGACTAATGGATATTAGGAAAACAAAAGGTAAAAAAGCTATGGCCGAGCAATTTGAAAAAATTTGCAAAGTACAAGAGAAATATGACAGAAAAAAACGAGAACGCGAAGATAAAAAGAAACAAACTAAGAATGTTTCTAAATTTCGCAAATTGCTTAGAGAAAAAAATATTATGAATGATTTTAAATATTTTCGAACAATGCCAGTTGAGACACAAGAAAAAATCATTGCACAACTTGAAGAAGTAAATAAATATACAACTGTTGAAAAACCTTACCGTCTAGCTCTTCTTGAATCAGACATACCTGTCGAATTCAAAGCAAAGGCACTTAAAAAAATAAATATGTTAAATTTTATGGATCCAGGAACAGGCGAATATTATAAAATAAAACAATGGGTAGATACTTTTATGAGAATTCCTTTTGGTATTCATAGAACACTTCCAGTTCGACTTGAAGATGGACAAGATAAATATAATGAATTTATGGAAAGTTCTAAAAAAACACTTGATGAAGCCGTTTATGGACTTGATGATGCAAAAATGCAAATTATGCAACTTGTTGGTCAATGGGTTTCCAATCCAAAATCAGTTTCACAAGCTATTGCTGTTAAAGGTCCACCTGGAACGGGTAAAACAACTCTCATTAAAGAAGGTATTAGCAAAATTCTTAATAGACCATTTTCATTCCTCGCTCTAGGTGGTGCTACTGATAGTAGTTTTCTTGAAGGACATTCTTATACATATGAAGGTAGCACTTGGGGAAAAATTGTAGATATACTAATTAATAGTAAATGTATGAATCCAGTGTTTTACTTCGATGAATTAGATAAAATATCAGATACCCCTAAGGGTGAAGAAATCACTGGTATTCTCACACATCTTACTGATACTACACAAAATCAACAATTTCACGATAAATATTTTTCAAGCATAGATTTCGATGTCAGTAAAGCATTATTTATATTTAGCTATAATGATGAAAATAAAATTAATCCTATTTTAAAAGATAGGATGTATAGGATTCATACAGCAGGATATGAATCAAAACAAAAAATCACTATTGCTAGAGATTATTTGATTCCAAAAATAGAAAAAAATATTAATTTTGGTAAGGATGAAATTATTATTCCTGATGAAACTATCACCCATATTTGTAATACATTTACTGAAGGAGAAAAAGGTGTAAGAAATCTTAAGAGATGTCTTGAAATTATATACACCAAACTTAATCTTTATCGTCTTATGAAACCTGATAGTAAATTATTTGAAAAAGAAAAAACTATCAAAGTTAAATTTCCCTTTACCGTTAATAGAGATATCGTTGATAAACTTATTAAGAAAAATGATATGAATAACAGCATCCTAGCAAGTATGTATATCTAAAAATTATATTGATAAATAATATATGTTTAAAAAAATTTTTTTGTTAATAGTTGTTTACACCATTTTCATATTTTTTTTTAAAGGGTATTATGCTTTTTATCCCACAATTCCTGTGTATCCCAATAATAAAGATGAAGTAAAAGAAGTAAAACAGTATATTAAATCT
>Ga0115011_10002303_pt1 | contig 13337 bp, 6 predicted proteins | sample TroAtlMetagenome_2_FD_88705 | JGI IMG/M metagenome (GOLD analysis project Ga0115011, IMG submission 88705) | Marine eukaryotic phytoplankton communities from Atlantic Ocean - Tropical Atlantic ANT8 Metagenome | ecosystem: Environmental > Aquatic > Marine > Oceanic | place: Tropical Atlantic... | reverse complement strand
CGTGGCGCTGCACACGATTCAAGTTGAACTGACAGGAAAACAGGTTACCGGTGAAGTCGCTGCCGAACACGGCTGACTCGTAAATCTCCAGACCGCACGGTGCTGCAGGGCCGAGGTGCGACATCACCGGCATCAGACCGCCGGTTCGCGGGTGACTGTTTACCACCCCGTGCGGCTTGCCATAAACTCCGCCGTAAACGGCATGCACTAATCCGTCGCGCTGCCCCCCAGCGGGGTACTGGAAAAATGTGGTGGTAAAAAACCGCTCGCCGCTCGGCGAAAAAACGACGTCCACAGGGTTGTCCATGCCGCCCACCATCACCGGCTCGTGCGGACCGCCAGATGGGTGTCGACGGAAAATATGTGCGGCGCTCGAAACGCGCTCGCCGCCGCGAAACGCCGTATAGCGCTGCTCGGCGAACGCGCCCTTGCACCAGTAAACCCACCCGTCCCGACCAAGGTACGGCCCATGCAAATCGTTGGCACAGCCGGTGAGCGTCTTGCCATCAAACCACTCCTCCCGCTCATCAGCAATGCCGTCGCCGTCGCTATCAGTCAGACGCCAAATGATCGGGGGTGCGGCGACGTAAAGCGAACCGTCGTGCCAAAGCGTGCCTTCGGGGAGCATCATCTTGTCGGCGAACACAACGGAGTGATCGAACTGCCCGTCACCGTTGCGATCCTCCAAGCGGACGATACGGTGCGGCTTTTCCGAAAGTTGTTTTTGTACCGGATCATTCGAACCGGAAGAATCAGCGACGTACAACCTCCCCTGCTCATCCAGCGAAGCCGTGATCGGACGATCAACCAACGGCGGCCCGGCGACTCTCTCCACAGTGAAACCGTCCGGAATGGTGAAGACCTCTTGGCCAAGCGTCACCTCAACCGCGCGGGCCTTGCTCAACAGAAAGATAAAAGCCAAAAAAACAAGTGGCAATTTAGGCATTGAGAACATGCCGGAAAGTTAGCAGAGGGCATGAGAGAGGGAAGCGAGAAGTGGTTGTTCCACTAGCATTTGAAGCTAAAAAACTGTGCCAAAGTCAGAACCTACAACAATCCAAAAAGCAATGTAACCATTGTGAATTACGAGACAACAGTCAGGCCGATTATTGTTTAAGAATTATAGAATCCCATGCTGAAACAGGAATAAATTATTGATAATATCGGCGGCTACTATTTTTTTAGCCATAACTTGGAATTCGCTCTCATAAAAATAAAGTTCATGTTGAGTTCATAGCTCTCATTTTGGCAGCCGCATTCAGCTGGAAATAATAGTTTTCACTTATTGCTTTATGTGCAGATCACGAATTCCTTGGTCCATATTCATTGTTTAGCACAGCAACTTTAAGATTTTTCCACAAGGAATGATTCGACTTGTTTCAAAGTTGGTAAGGACTCTCGGTTCCCGGTAGCACAACACTTGAGTGCCGCCGCTGCCGAAGCAAAACGCAACCGCCGCCCAGGACCCCATTCCCTTAATGCTCCATAAATCATCGCCCCAGAGAACACGTCTCCAGCTCCATTTGTGTCTACTGCTTGTATTGAGAATGCATGTTGATAATTCACCCCCTCTACTCCGATCAACCACGCACCAGAATCACCATTAGTTACAGTGACCTCAGATGCGCCCATCTCAATTAACCTACGCCCAGCCTTCTCAACCTCTTCCCCCGGGTAAAGTGTTTCTAACAAACGCAAAGGGCAGTTCACCCAGTCGACCAATCCCACCAAGGTCTTCAAGTCGGGTTTTGGTGATCCCAAATCAACAGATATTCTCCCTCCAACAGCTTTCATTTGCCGTGCGGCTTCAATCGCAGCCTCTGTCGACCATCCATCCAAATGCAATGCTTGATAGGCTGACCAATTAACACCCTCCAACTCCTCTGATTTCACCGAGTGACTTCCCCTATATGCAGCAATACTCCTACGCCCGGTCTCTTCCTCTACCCATACATGCGCAAACCCGGATCGTACGGCGGGTGAAACTAATGCCGATCCCGTGCTAACTCCGGATCGACTCAAATCCAACTCAATCATCTCTCCCCATTGATCCGTTGACCACTTGCCTATGAAGCTAGTCTCAGCACCAAACCGAGATAACAAAGCCAAAGACGTCGGCACTGGCCCTCCTATTTGATAAAAATCCGAAAGAATTTCTGCTTTCGTATCCGGCTCAGGCAACCGCTGCAACCGCACTTGATGATCTACAACGATTGTACCTAATCCTAAAATTGAGAATTTCATTTTAGATTACTCATCCAATTTTACACGATAGTATTGTTTTCGGTAAAAGCGATTCACGCTAATCAGTGAATTCAGCCGAGTTTCCGGCGGATCGAACTTCACTAATTTATTCATATTTTAATAACTGTTAAGATTTTAATAAATGCTATTTAAGACTTATTTAGTATTAAAGAAAACAGTCTAAGAACTTGTAAGAAAGCTTGGACAAAGGCAAAGTAACTGCTTTACGTAAATACATAAGAATCTCATGCTGCTTCGTCTTACACAAGCGTCTTTTACCGTTGTTCTCCTAATGACAACGCTTAGTCAGGCCCACTCGGACTCTCCCGCAAACCGACTGGCCTACCTTGATGGAGAAGACCCCTTTCATGTTGGGCTAACGTTCCCCAAATTAACCACGCCGCAGTGGGTTGGTGAAAAAGGCGTTGAAGCCGTTGTTACCCTTGGAATTGACGATATGCGTGACCCCAAAATCTACGAGTCATTCTGCCGCCCCATCCTTAACAGGCTGAAGCAAATCGATGGACGCGCCCCGATCAGTATCTTTTGTAATACCATCACTCCAAGTGAACCCCTTCTGCAGCAATGGTTCAGTGATGGACTTAGCATCGAGGTTCACACGCTGACCCATCCCTGCCCCATTTTGGCCAAGGGCAACTTCACGGCAGCAGCCAATACCTACCACGGCGGCGTGGACCTGATGAACCACATCCCCAACAACCTGCCGGTCGCCTTCCGCACGCCATGTTGCGACTCCCAAAACACGCCTAGCCCTCGCGTTTTTTCCGAGTTGTTGATGAGCAACAATCCTGCCGGACAATTTCTCGAGATGGACAGTTCTGTGTTCAATATTTTCACTAAAGCCGACCCGGTGCTGCCCGCAAACCTCGTCACCGATTCGGACGGCAAACCCAAGTTTGAAAAATACGTTCCGTTCGACTCGTACGTCGTCACGATCGAAAACTACCCCTATCCATACGCCATAGGCAGCAGGATTTGGGAAATGCCGTGCATGGTTCCCAGCGATTGGGAAGCACAAAACCTCCACGGGCCAAGCAACCCGGTAACAATCAGGGACTGGGAAGCCGCCATCGATGCCACCGTCCTCAAGCAGGGCATTTTCAACTTTGTCTTTCACCCACACGGCTGGGTCAAAAACACTCAAATGATTGAATGGATCGATCACATCACCGCCAAGCACGGCAGTAGTGTGAAGTTTCTCAATTTTCACGAGACCCGCGAACGACTCAAGAACAACCTTCTAGGCGGCCAAGGGCTTCGCGCCGACAACGGACAGGACAACGGCATCCGGTTGCTCGACCTCAATAACGACGGTTTCATGGACGCAGTAATCAGCAATGAACACTTGCAGCAAACCCGTGTTTGGGACCCTCAGGCCAAGCGCTGGAACACCACAACATTCCCCATACAACTCGTGCAGATCGCCACCGATGGAACGCGCACCGACGCCGGAATCCGATTCGGCATCCTGCAACCAAGCGATAACGCCTCGTTCTTCATCAGTAACAATCACGAGAAAGGCATATGGCATTTCGACGGTGAAACGTGGATTGAAGATCCCGCGATGCTGCGCGGGCTTGGCCAAACTCTGAAAACCGTCGACACAAATCGAGATAAAGGTGTTCGCCTACGCGACACGGACAACGATGGAATCTGCGAAATCATCGTCGGCAACCCAGACACCCAGGCGGTTCTCAAATGGGTGTCGTCGCGCAAGCAGTGGCAACCGGCGACATTCAATCTCCCGCCGGGTGTCATGATCGTCCGGCAGGACGGCAGCGACAACGGCACACGGTTTGTCGATATCAACGAGGACGGTTTTCTCGATGTCATTCAGTCCAATGAATCACGTTACTCACTGAACATTTACATACCGCAACCGATCGACGGCTGGAATATCGGCTGGCCGCGTGAAGTCATGGCCGGTCTCCGAAGTGACTCGAATGCCATCCCGATGATCGTACGAGGCGGATCGTACAACAATAATGGAGCTTGGTTTCATTCGCGACATTTATGGATTCAAAACGAGGATACGGCCCACCTGCCTAATCTTGTTGACCGCCGCTCGTATGACAACCTGCTAAGGGGTGAACTACCACTGCCAAAGTCCCCGCAGGAATCACTCCGATCGATGAAACTGCTCCCCGGCTATCAAATCGAGTTGATGGTCGCTGAACCGCTGGTGGCGGATCCGGTAGCTTTCGATTGGGATGCGGAAGGACGGTTGTGGGTCGCCGAGATGGCCGACTATCCACTAGGCCTCGACGGCAAAGGGCAACACGGAGGGCGCGTTCGCTGGCTGGAGGATCGTGATAAAGACGGCCGCTACGACCACTCCACTGTTTTTCTGGATGGCCTTTCCTTCCCCAACGGTGTCATGCCGTGGGGCGACGGCGTCCTCATCAGTGCCACCCCAGACATCCTTTTCGCACGCGACACAATTGGCGACGGCAAGGCCAACGAAACCCGCGTGCTCTTCACCGGCTTTAATGAGGGAAACCAACAGCACCGAATGAACGGATTCGATTATGGACTCGACAATTGGTGTACTGCGCCAACGGCGACAGCGGCGGAATTGTCACCTCGCCCGGCACCGACATGTCAGTGAACATTCGTGGTCTCGACTTTCGGTTCCGCCCCGAAACGCTCGAGTTCCAGACTCAAACCGGCCAGACCCAGTATGGGCGCCGCCGCGACGACTGGGGCAACTGGTTCGGCAACAACAACCCCAGTATCGGCTGGCACTATACCCACCCTGAACATTACCTGCGCCGTAACCCTCATCTTATCGCGCCCTCTTCCCGAAAGCGACTAGGGAACTATGACCGCTCCCACCAGGTCAACGGCATCAGTCGACCATTGCAGCGTTTCAATGGCGTGGGCACATTTCAGCACATCACGGCCGCTAACAGCCCCACACCGTACCGCGACAACCTGTTCGGCGAAGGGTCTTCCCGGCACCTGTTCATCAGCGCACCGGCCTACAACGTTGTGCGCCGCGAACTACTACAGCCAAGCGGCGTCAGCTTCACCAGCAGCCGTCCCGAGGGCGCCGACGGGCCGGAATTCCTGGCGTCGAGTGATGCTTGGTTCCGCCCAACCTCCCTTCGGACAGGGCCGGACGGGGCGCTCTGGATCGCCGACTTTTACCGCCTCGTACTCGAGCACCCTGAATGGATTCCCAACGACGTAGAAGAACGGATCGACCTTCGTTCCGGCTCGGATCGTGGCCGTATATACAGGATTTACCCGGACGGAAAAAAGCCAAAACCGACCCCCCATCTTGCCAGCAAAACCACCAGCCAACTCGTCGACGCACTCGATAACCCAAACGGTTGGCAACGAGACACCGCTCAGCAGTTGCTCGTCCGGCAAAACCATAAATCCGCAACCAAGCACCTAAACAAGCTACTGCAATCCAGCACCAACCCAAAGGCACGATTGCACGCACTTTGCACACTCGAGGGTCTTGGCCAATTGCGGGCAAAACACGCCGTTACAGGCATGAGCGACGACCATCCCGGCGTCCGCGAAAACGCCATCCGCGTCAGCGAGCCCCTGCTACGCTCCGGCCCAGACAATGCGCTTGAGCAAGCACTGCGACGCCTGGTTGACGACACCGAAATTCGCGTTCGCCGCCAACTCGCCTTCTCCCTTGGTGAATGGGACTCGCCCACCGCTGGCGAGTTGCTCGGACGCTTGGCCAAGGCCTCCGCCGGTCAACCGGCTTTGCAAGTCGCCATCGCCTCGTCCGCTGTCGGGCGTTCCACCGAAATACTCGATCCGTTACTAGCCAAGCCCCAAGTCAACGGACTCACCAAGCTGATTACGCCACTGTTTCGCCTGGCCGCAATCGAGGCCGAAGCCGCTGACGTCAAAAAACTGCTTCTCCGCTTGACTCGCGATGCAGCAGAAATGGAGCCGTGGCGCATGGAGGCGTTGTCCGGACTACTGACCCATGCCCGAAAACGGCAGTTGCCGCTGGACGAACTGCTGACTAACGCGAACATTGAGAAAACTGTCCGGGCAATGATAGGAAATACTAGTGCAAAACCAAGAGATCGGGCCGCTGCGCTCGAGCTGCTTTGCAGTTTGCCCGGCGAACGGAGGGAACTCAATTTGCTGCTCGCCGAGCAACTCACCGCCAACGCGCCGAGAGAGTTGTTTGAGGTCGGCATGGAGGAACTGGCCAAGCGTGATCCTTCGGCAACGGTGCTTTTGGGCAACTGGAAAAGTTATTCGCCCAGCCGCAAAAACCGGGTGCTACAGCAGTTGATCGGCGGTAATCGCTCCGCCCACAGCCTTCTCGCCGCTATCGAGAGTAAACAAATATCCGCTAACGAAATCGGCCCTGTTTTCCGTCAGTTTCTCACCACGCATCGGGATGCAAAAATCCAAAACCAAGCGCTCAAACTGCTTGGCCATCAAGCCAGCGGGCGAGACGAGCTCGTGGCTCAGCGCTTGGCCAAGGTCACCCCCCTCACCGGCTTAGCCACCAGCGGTGAGACGCTTTTCGCAACACATTGCGCCGCCTGCCACAATCTGGGCGGTAACGGAAACGCCGCCGGCCCCGACCTCGCCTCGCTAGGCGACAAGACGCCTTCTGCGCTGCTCACCGCGATTCTTAATCCCAACAAGGCTGTCGAGGATCAGTTCGTGATTTACGCTGTCACCACGAGGGAGGGAACGGGGCTCGCCGGCATGATCACCGCCGAGAACGCCAACAGCATCACGCTGATGGACTTGACCGGGCAACAACGACAACTGCTCCGCACCAACATTGCCACCCTCTCGAGCCTTGGCCGTTCACTCATGCCGGAAGGGCTTGAACTGGTTTTAAATGATCAGGATTTGGCCGACTTGGTCGCTCACATCAACTCGACCGGCACACCGCCGAAGCGCCAGCCCGGCAATACTCCCGCACTCGTCAAGACCGGCAACGACGGAGCACTGCTCCTGACTGCAGCCAGCGCGGAGATTTACGGGGATACACTTTTGTTCGAGGAACGATACGGAAATCTCGGTTTTTGGCGATCAGCCAACGACAAGGCGGCTTGGACGCTCAACGCGAAAGCGGCCGGAGAGTACGAGGTTCATTTCGATTGGGCACGAGACGGCGATAGTACGGCGAACCATTTGCGGCTGCAGATTGGCTCCGCCGAATTGCTTGCACCGGTCAGCGGCACCGGCACTTGGGATGACTATCGTGAGAGGAACCTTGGCACAATCCGGCTTGAGAAAGGCCGGCAACGCGCCGTCATCCGGCCCGCCGGGGAGTTGGACAGTTTCCTGTTCGACCTGAAATCTATCCGCCTTGTCCCCAAGGGGTGACCGCCGCTCGGCCAAGCGGTTCAGTTGTATTTCTCGATGCCTTTAAAGCGGACGGTGCGCGTGTCAATCTCGCGACCAGTCGACTTGGCCAAGCTCCTGTACAGGTCCGGCCGTCGCGACTGAATCCAGCGCATGCCGACGTTCATCGTTAACTGCTCCGACTCAAGATCGGCGATGATCATTTTGTCGGCAGCCGACCAGGTTTCCGCAAGAATTTCGCCGTAAGGATTGAGAACCATAGCGTTCCCGGTTCGCACTTCGTCCCCATCGATGCCGACGCCGTTGCTGAAGATCAGAAACATTCCGTTGTCATGCGCCCGCGACGGCAGCCAGCGCAGCAACCACTCGCGGCCTTTCGAGCCGTAAAATTCGCCCTCAATAGCCTCCGGGTTTTCCTGCCTTGCGTGCCACAACTCCTGATCGATCACCCCCATGCAGCGCGGGCTCGGAGTCCGACAGCCACCGGTCTGGTGCGGCGCGATCAAAATTTCCGCTCCCTTTAACGCCACGATCCGGGTGTTCTCGAACAGGTTATTGTCGTAGCAAATCAGGATCGCCGCACGGCTGCCGTTGGGCAGATCGAATACCGTAAACTCACTGCCGCTGGAGATGTGTTCGCTGACAAAGGCGTGCAGTTTCCGGTGACAGACCGTTCGTCCATCCGGCATCGCCACGACGTAACTGTTGAATATCTCGCCCCCTTCGCTGACCTCAAGCAGACCGGCGCCCAAACTTAGGTTGTGCTGCTTGGCCAAGCGCAGCAACTCCTGGGTCGTCGTACCGTTTGGAATCGGCTCGGACAGTTCGAGCAACTCGTCGCGGCTCTGATCACGTAGAAACCAGTAGCCTGTGACGCACATCTCCGGGAACACTAACAACTCGACGCTCTGCTCCGCTGCCTCGGCAGTAAAGCGCCGCACCTTGTCGAGGTTCGCCTGTTTATCGCCGGGCGCATGCTCGAATTGCACGGAGGCAACTTTGGTGTCCTGCATCAAAATTTTTTTTATTAGTGGTTAGTTGAAAAATTGGCAAACCACAATTTTCAAGACCGATTTAACATCAAAACGTTCAAAAATGGAACGAAAACAGCAGCGATATGGTTGCTGGGGTTGGCAGGCTTAAGAATGTAATTCCCTATAACCAGAAACTTGGGTTTCCAGACGAAAAGTACTTACCCAAGGCCGCTATGCGGTTGCCTCCTAGGTACGTCGGTGTTTAAATCGGGGCGATGTTAATCAGAATGAAAACCTCTCGAATGTTACTCTCAGTCGCCGCCTTGGCTGCCTTTATCCAAGTGAGAGCAGAGGAGACGCTACCCAACATTCTCTGGATCACCAGCGAAGATAACGGCCCGCATCTTGGCTGCTACGGAGACACTTACGCCGTCACGCCCAACCTCGATCGCTTTGCCAAGCGCAGCCTGCGTTATACCAAAGCCAGTTCAAATGCGCCGGTCTGCGCCCCAGCCCGCACAACGATCATCTCCGGTATCTACCCTCCGGCCACCGGCTCGGAGCATATGCGCAGCATGACCCGCCTGCCGGACAACTTCAAAATGTACCCCGCCTACCTCCGCCAACTCGGCTACTACTGTACAAACAATTCCAAGGAGGATTACAACCTTGAAAAGGTAGGCGAGGTTTGGAATGACAGCGGTAGAAAGGCGCATTGGGAAAACCGGCCAGACGGAAAGCCATTCTTCGCCATCTTCAACCACACAATCAGTCACGAGAGCCAAATCCGGAACAAGATCAACCCCGCCAACCGTATCCATGACCCGGCCAAGGTCAACCTCCCCGCCTACCACCCCGACACTCCGGAGGTGCGCAAGGACTGGGCACAATACCACGACCGGATCACGATGATGGACAAGCTCGTCGGCAAAAACCTTCGTGAACTGGAGGAAGCCGGTCTGGCCGACGACACGATTGTCTTTTACTACGGTGACCACGGTTCCGGCATGCCACGCAGCAAACGCTGGCCTTATTTCTCCGGACTGAATGTGCCGCTGATAATCCACGTACCGGAGAAGTTCAAGCACCTCGCGCCGCCAGAATACAAAACCGGCGGCACCAGTGACAGGCTCGTTGGCTTCATCGACCTCGCCCCCACTCTTCTCAGCATCACCGGCTCAAAAACTCCGGCGCACATGCAGGGACATGCGTTCATGGGACAACACGCAGCGCCAGCGCAAAAGTTCAGTTTTGGCTTTCGAGGCCGCATGGACGAGCGCTACGACATGGTCCGCACGGTATTCGACGGACGCCATGTATATATCCGGAACTATATGCCGCACAAGCCGTACGGGCAGTATCTTGATTACATGTTCCAAACACCCACGACCCGAGTCTGGCACGACCTCTATCACGCCGGAAAACTCAACGCCGCACAATCGACCTTTTGGCAAACAAAACCTGCGGAGGAACTGTACGACCTCGAGTCCGACCCGGACGAAGTCAACAATCTCGCCAGGTCAAAAGATTACTCGGACGTGATGAAGCGCATGCGCATAGCTCATCGCAGCTGGGCTGCCGAAATCCGCGACATTGGATTTCTGCCCGAAGCCGAAATCCATTCCCGTGCTGGTGATGACTCTCCGTACGAATTGGGCCACGACAACACCCGTTACAATTTTAACGACATTTTTAAAGCTGCCAACGCCGCCTCGCGCAAAGGCAAAAAAAACACTGAACAACTGTCCGGACTTATCCGGAGCGACGACAGTGCCGTGCGCTACTGGGCTGCAATGGGCTATCTTATCCGCGGCAAAAATGGTATACGCAAGGGCCGTGAAGCACTGGTAGTCGCGCTCGAGGACAAGTCGCCAAGCGTCCGCATCATCGCCGCCGAGGCCCTGGGCCGCTATGGCAATAATATTGAGGCCAAACGCTCCGCCAAGGTACTGATGCAATACGCCGACCCGGCCAAAAATGGTATTAGCCTTTCAATGCTTGCCCTCAACGCGCTTGATGTCATCGGCGAACACGCCAAACCACACATGGAAGCCATCGCCAAGATGTCGCGCATCGACCCGGAGGCTAATCCCCGGTTGCGGAACTACGCGAACCGATTGATCGGTCGCATCGTTGGCGATTCGAGGTAGCCCGGCGCTTGGCCCAGTGGCTACCCCATGCGGGACACCATACAAGTCCTGGGCAGTTTTAAGGGGAGACTTGATGCTCGACCTGAAGGCCAAAGGCTAGGGATTGTTGCCAGTGAGTATCGTCGCACACTTCAACAAGCATGACCAAGCTGAGAGTACGATGTACTGATGAGAATGTGCGAGGTTGTTAGACCGTCAAATTTTCAGCGGCTAGCGCGTTTCACTCAACCCGCGCCCGCCCGATCTTGTCCAGAAGCAGTTGATGTAAGTCACGTGTGATGTCAAGATATCCGGGATGCGGTTTTGGATTGGCTTTTTGATTTCGCTGCTGGGGGGCACAACACAAGGCGTCAGCGGCGATGCGGCACTCACACTTTTTAAAAGCAGCTGCGTCAAGTGCCACGGCAAGGATGGCAATTTAAAAGGGGAGCTGAATCTGCTGGAAATTAAAACGGCGGAGCAGCTCACGGGGAATTTGGCGCAGTTGAAGACGATTATCGAGGTTCTGAACGCAAGTGAGATGCCTCCGGAAAAGGAGCCACGTCTAAAGCCTGAAACGCGCGCAGCGGCGGTGGACGAACTCCAAAAACTCCTGCGCGAAGCCACGACTGGGGCTGACTTCGCACCCACGCCTATGCGGCGTATGAACCGTTTTCAGTACAATAATGCGGTGCAGGATTTGTTCAGGCTTAAGGTTTCGGTCTTCCCGCTCCCGGAAAAAATGATGCGCGATCAGTCCGGGTATTTTGCCAAGGCCTTGGGGCCGGAGAAAAAAATGCCGGAAAGTGTGACCGTAAGCAGTCGGCCTTTGGGTAAATCCGGGCTCATCGAGCCTCGGCTGGCGGGTGTGGGGCCGTTCCCACAGGATCCTCGCGCGGAGCACGGATTTGACAATCGTGGCGATCATCTTTCGCTATCTCCATTTTTGTTGGAGTCATTTTTCAAGCTAAGCCGCCGCATTGTGCAGAGTCCGAATTTCGACGGAAGCACGGTGGGGATTTGGCGGGAATTTTTTGTGGCACCGACGGAGGATGATGTGAAGGAATTGGTGCACCAGCGGTTGCGTAATTTTATGACCCGCGCTTTTCGCCGACCCGTGCCAAAGGCATTACTCAATCACTACACTGATCATGTGCACCGACAAATCGATTTGGACGTGAGCTTCACAGACGCTATGAAGGAAGCGGCCTCAGCGGTCTTATCTTCACCACGGTTTTTGTACCTGTACGACCGGCCATCGGTAGCGGGCAAAAAAGAATCGCTGGATGGCTATGATCTCGCTTCGCGGTTGTCTTTCTTTTTGTGGAGCAGCATTCCGGATGACACATTGCTGCAGCTCGCGGGCAACGGCGAACTGGTCAAGCCAGAGGTGCGCGCGGCGCAGGTGAACCGGATGCTTTCTAGCCCTAAGCTCAAACGCTTTTGCGACAGCTTCCCTTCACAGTGGCTGCAACTCGACCGCATTGTGTCCGCCGTGCCGGATGAAAATAAATTCAAAGACTTCTTTTACGCGGCACCTAACTATCGCACCACGATGGATATGATGATGGAGCCGTTGCTCTTGTTTGAAACGGTGCTCATCGAGAACCGGTCGATTTTAGAATTCATTAATTCGGGATATACCTATCGTTCCGGCCGTTTGCGCAAATGGTATGGCGATAAGCCGGCGGGGAAAATCGGTGGACCGGTAACCATGCAGTTCACGCGCCAACCCGTAACCGATCGACGACAGGGTGGCGTGATAACTACCGCAGCGGTGATGACGATGACTTCTGGGCCGGATGAGACTAAGCCCATCACGCGCGGTGCATGGATTGCCGGCGTCATTTTTAACGCGCCACCCGATCCACCTCCCGCCGATGTGCCGCCCCTTGAAAAACCCAAGGTGGCAGATAAAAAACTTACAGTTCGCGAACGCTTCGCCGTGCATCGTGAACGTGCCGATTGCGCCGGTTGCCATTCAAAACTTGATCCGCTCGGCTTCGCCCTGGAGAATTTTGATCCCGTCGGCCGCTGGCGAAATCACTACGAAAACGGCCGCTCGGTGGATGCCTCAGGCGTGTTATTTCGCAAACATTCTTTCAATAACGTAGTGGAATTTAAAGATGCCATCCTCTCCGAGAAAGACCGCTTCACCCGCGCCTTTGCCGGCCATATGCTTTCGTACGCGCTCGGCCGTGGCCTCACGCCCGTCGATGCGTACGCGCTGGATGGCATCACTGCCAAAACCATCGCCGATGGATTCCGACTACAAACGCTGCTGCACGAAGTGGTGCAAAGCGCGCCATTCATAAACAAACCTCGACCAAGACAAGCCTTGGCAAAACCGACGATAAACAGTATTAAAAAAACACGATGACGCACACCTCGAGACGCGCATTTCTGCACGGACTAGGCGGCGCCGCCCTGAGCTTGCCGTGGCTGGAAAGCCTCGGACTGGCAGCGGCCAATCAAAAGCCTGCCCAACGAGCCGCTTTTTTTTATGTACCGATCGGAGTGGTGCGGCGCGGCTTTTTCCCCGGCGAAGCCGATGGCCCTATCCCCAAATTTACCTCGGACCGCAAAGCGCTCGGCAACAGCTCGCGCATCCCCGTTGGCGTACACCCTCTCACACTCACTCCAACGTTGCAGCCGTTGG
>Ga0115011_10002301_pt1 | contig 13340 bp, 7 predicted proteins | sample TroAtlMetagenome_2_FD_88705 | JGI IMG/M metagenome (GOLD analysis project Ga0115011, IMG submission 88705) | Marine eukaryotic phytoplankton communities from Atlantic Ocean - Tropical Atlantic ANT8 Metagenome | ecosystem: Environmental > Aquatic > Marine > Oceanic | place: Tropical Atlantic... | reverse complement strand
CCATGACCAGGATTGAACTGGTGACCTCATCCTTACCAAGGATGTGCTCTACCGACTGAGCTACATGGGCACTCCGCACTAGTTCAGTTCACTCTAGCCACACTCCAAACGCAAAATAACCATCTGACTCCCTGCTGCACCTTAAGTAACTGAGAATCAATGGCTTAGCGATTTTTACGCGCCCCAAAAGGGAAGGCAATCTAGTTGCCTCTAACTGCCTCGTCAACGCTTTTTTTGTTTTTTATTCAAAAATAAGCAAAAAACGGGAGCCATCATGACTTCTTTATATTAATCCATGCATGTACATGAGGATCACCTCGGAAGTACCACAGACAGTTTGGCCCCTCTATCTGCCAAACATCCCAAACCTTATCCTCTCCAATGTCATGGTTTTTGTAAAAAGCCATGTGAAGGTGGTCAAACCCAGCGCCCTCAACCATTTTCATTGCTTCTTTTGCATCTTTTTTCCGAAACATTGAGAGCAAATCATTCATCGTCTTACGAACTTGTCCTTTTTGGTCGCGGCTCAACTCCGACAAAGGAATTCCCGGTAATCCCACTTTCTTACCAGTCAATTTTACAGTTTTGGTACCTTGTTCCGGTCGACTTTCACCCAATAGTGCCATTTTTTGTTGTTTCCCATCCATCATTGAAAAGACCTTGTTGGCCTGCTTGGCCTGATACCAGTATACGTTACCTGGATGCTCCGCAGTCTCATTGAAGCTGCGAGCTGCATGACCATAGAATATAGGCCCACCAAAAGCCTCACCATTGACGGAATCACCATCACAACGACGGGTGCAGTGCCTACCCGTTAACACAAACTCAAACTTGCCTGTATTAGGTTTACCAAAAAGAGCTACGGATGTGCTTGCGAAACCCTCCCCTTCAGAGTCGTGCAATACTTGCCCAAGAACAGTCTCAGCATATTTTTCACTGTGCAGCTTCAAGAAAATCTCTTTGACTAAAGCCTGCTGATCTTTAGTAAAAATCTCACCAATGCTTTTTTTAGTAATTTGCCAGTTATTGTCTACCTTCTCACGCAAAGGATGCTCGAAAGGAAAAGCTACCACTTTTTTTTGCTCTTCCTTTAAACTTTTATAAAGCTGAGAAACCAAGGTTTCAGAGCTGGTTTTTTCTTTAGCCGCTTGCACATGTGAAGCAGCAGAAATTGCGACTGAACCAATCACTGCAGTTTTTACAAAACGTCGACGATCCATTGACGGCGGGCAACCCAAGCAAGACTCCTTTTTCATAATCAAAATATTTGCATACTTCTAAAGAACGGAATCTCGCATAACACTCAACCAAGTCAATCCTACAGAAAAACCATTTTTAGCTATAAACACCAATAATCAGCATAACCAATCAATATCTTCAAGCTTGAGGAAGTTGACTAAGTCTTAATTACATAAATATATCTACGACAGGTATGATAATGCTACAACCTCACGCTTGGCCAAGCGCCTTGCCGATGGCACTATCTGCCTTCTCGTTTATGGATAAAGTACGCATTGGCATTATTGGCATGGGCAATATGGGACAATTCCATGCCAACGATATAATCGAAGGAAAAGTAGCTCGTGGAGAATTAGCTGCAGTCGGAAGCACATCTCCTAAAAAGCTTGCTGAGTTCGAGAAAAAGGGCATCAAAGTTTATGGTAGTGGTGAGGAAATGATCGCCAGCGGAAATATTGATGCGCTCCTTATCGCCACTCCACACTATCAACACACATCACTGGGAATAGCTGCACTAGATGCCGGCCTGCACATCATGGTTGAAAAACCTATCTCGGCACATAAGGCCGACGCCGAAAGGCTTATCGCGAAAGCCAAAGCACACCCAGATCAAGTGTTTGCCGGAATGTTTCAACTTAGAGTTGAGCCTCGCTATCAGAAAATTCGAGAAATAGTCCAGAATGGTGAACTAGGTGAACTAATGAGAGTATTATGGATTATGACAGATTGGTTTCGTTCTGAGATTTATTTTCAAAGCGGCGGCTGGCGTGCCACGTGGAAAGGAGAAGGTGGCGGTGTACTACTCAACCAGTGTCTCCATCAACTTGATGCAATGCAATGGATTACGGGAATGCCTAATAGGATCAGTAGCCACGTGGGTTTAGGCAAATGGCACGATATTGAAGTTGAGGACGATGTAACTTGCTATATGGATTTTCCTAACGGAGCTACTGGAGCATTTATTACTTCCAGCGGCGAAACACCTGGAAGTAACCGATTTGAAATTGCCGGCACTAAGGGTAGACTAATTTTGGAAAACGACAGACTAGAATTAACTCGTAATGCTGTACCTTCTGACGAATGGAGCAAGACCTCCAAAATCGGTTTTCAACAACCGGAAACCACCGTAGAGGAAATAACTATTCCTGGATCCGAATCGCCGCATGCAAAATTGATGACTAATTTTGTCAATGCCATTATCGATGGTGAATCCCTCATCGCACCAGGGGCCGAAGGAATCGGATCAGTCGAACTAGCCAATGTAATGGTTTACTCCGGCCTCATCGGAAAAGACATTGAACTGCCTATGGATGGGGCCGCATGGGAAACAAAACTCAACGAATTGATTATTAACTCAAACCATGAGAAAAAGATTGTCGAAGTCAGCAATGAAGACTTTGCAGCAAGCTTCCGCAAATAATTTAATAGTATAATAAAATGGAACTAATGGGAATTGCAGACGAGGCTTCCCCCTCGATCGAAGGTCAAATCCGAGCCACCAAAGAGCTCGGCTGGAAATGGATTGAAGCTAGATTCGCTGAAGTGAATGGATTCGAAAAAGGCCCTGTACACGATATACCAGATGCTGCCTTTGATATCTTAGCAGATAAACTTGAAGAGGCCGAAGTTGGTATCTACGCACTTGGATCAACCATATGCAACTGGGCAAAGACCATTGATACTCCTTGGGATATAACTTTAGGCGAAATCAATCGAGCAATCCCGCGGATGAAACGCCTGAAAACAAAATATGTTCGTATTATGAGTTTCAAACCGGCCGATGATACTGATCAAACTCCAAAAATCGTATTTGATCGATTGCGTGAAGTTACCCAACGATTCCTCGACGAAGGCCTTCAACCAGTACACGAAAACTGCATGAATCATGGCGGCATGAGCTGGCAACACGGCACCGAGTTAATAGAGAAAGTCCCTGGCTTAAAGTGGGTCTTTGATACCGCCAATCCAATCTTTAATGCTGATCGCTCTAAACCCCAACCATGGCCAAAACAAGACCCTTGGGAATATTGGCAAAATGTCAAAGAGCATACATCACATATCCATATCAAAGATTGTATTTGGATGAAGGATAAGAATGACGCTGACTACACCTTTCCCGGAGAAGGAGATGGACGAGTTCGTGATATATTGAAAGATGCATTCGATAACGGTTATGACGCCGGCATATCAATCGAACCACATATGGCTGTTGTCTTTCATGATAAAGATAGCGAGGCAAATGAAGAAGACATGTTCAACAACTATGTCGAGTACGGCCGGAGACTCGAAGCTCTTATCAAAGAAATAAAGAACAATTAAAAATAATAAAACACCATGAAACCTCGCAATCCACTTATCATTCTTTTGTTGGATTGTATTATTTTTTTTGGCTGCACTAGCAGCTTGATAAAGTGCTATTCAGATAATCAAGAAAATCCATATGTTATTCATAAAGCCTTAGAAATGAGTCTTCTGGTTTCTGAACCAAACATTATAGACCCAGTCGCATTAGCTTTTGATCATAACTGCCAACTCTACGTTGTAGAGATGCGTGACTATCCCACCGGTGTGCCAAAAAAAAGCAAAGGCGGATCAGTCAAATTACTTACTGACACTAATGGGGACGGCCAATATGACAGAATAACTCAATTTGCAAGCAAGCTATCATATCCTACGTCTGTCACAGCGTGGAAAGAAGGCGTATTAGTAGCTGCTCCTCCAAACATAATTTATCTAAAAGACACCAACGGAGATGGCATAAGTGACATCAGAAAAACTCTTGTCAGCGGATTCAAACTTGGAGTGACGGACAGTAACTTCAATAGTCTTCGCTGGGGTATTGATAATTGGATTCACGGAGCTAATGGAGGCAACGGAGGAAGAGTTCGATTCTCCGAACACAATAAACCAGCCACTTCACTTCGAAATCTTGATTTTCGAATCAGACCAAACACCCTTCAACTAGAAACAACTAGTCAAACTGGAGGTGGTTTCGGACTGGTATTCAATGAATGGGGACACAGCTTTACGACATATAATATAGACTACCTTCAACAAAGGATCATACCACAGAAGTACATAGATCGGGCTAACAATCTGCCATCTTTCGAAGCAACAAAAAATATATCAATTCATGGAAAAATGGCCCGCATATTTCCGATCGCCGAGGCGGAAACACGAGTCAATCATCCAGAGCAAGCAGGTTATTTTTCATCTGCAGGCGGCATGGGCTATCTAGGAATCTCCGACTATCCAGAGGACTTAAGTAGCAGCATTTTTATCTGCGATGTCGTAAGCAACTTGATACACCGAAACCTACTTCAATCAAAAGGCGGCGCTTATATAGCAAAACGTGCCCCCACAGAAAAAAAATCTGAATTCCTTGCTAGCAGTGACAACTATTTTCGTCCAGTAGCTCTTGAACTCGGTCCGGATGGCGCATTGTATTTAGCGGACATGCAAAGAGAAGTAATCGAACACCCCGATTATATTCCCAGTAAACTGAAAAAAAAGATGAGAATCCGCGGTGGAGAAACACGCGGTCGTATTTACAGAATCACCCCAAAATCCAAGACTTCTGAAGCTATCACCAAACTTAAACCAGTAAGGCTAGATAATATTGAAACCGAATTCGCTAGCCCTAACCAATGGCGACGATGGACTGCACAAAGACTAATTTACGAAAGTCAAAATTCATCACTCGTACCGCAAATACGAAAATTAATTAAACATAAAAATCACTTCGTTAGACTCCATGCATTATGGTCACTACAAGGACTTGGCGCAATTAAGGTCGACGACATACTCAAAGGACTCACTGATTCAAATCCTAGGATTCGCGAAAATACTATTCGTATCATCGAGACGATTGGCCCGATCGAAGATCAAACCGTAATCCAAAGACTAATGGAATTAGCAAAAGACCCAGATTCAACTGTACGCTTCCAACTCGCCTTAACATTAGGAGAAATCAAACCGACAACTTCTGTGAATGCAGCGTTAGAAAAAATTTATATCAATGGACATAAAGATGAGTGGACTCGCAAAGCTGTCCTGTGTTCCTTAAAGGGAAATGAAGTTTCATTTACAAAATCAATAGCCCAAAGAGTCCCTGCAATATATTTACAGGAATTATTTCAGCTTACTGCTAGCCGCATAACCAAGCCAATGGATTTGGATTTTCTAATAAAAACAGCTCTAAATTCTGATTGGGAAAATGATAAAAAAATAAAACTACTAAAATCAGTTCGCACTGGCCTAACTCGTTCATCAAATCTTAGCCGCTTTAAATCACTCAATGCCAACTCGCTGGTTTCAAAACCAGGTGATCTTGATCTCAATCTAAAAATAGAAATCCATCAATTATGCCTTGTTGCAGGAATAGGCGACTTCCTAAATGAATTCGACAAACAGAAAATTATTGATGAGACACCTCAATTAGATGGTTCAAATATTGAAAAAATAAAACAATATATACGCTTCATTAGCCTCACAGGTAAACCTTCAGCAGTAGCAGTCAAATTGTCATCAATCATAAAGTCCACTCAGGATAGTGATATTCAAATCACCGCAATAAACGAGTTGGCAAATATAAAGGGATCCAAACTGCCTACATCATTAGTCTCATATTGGCCTTATTTTCTACCATCAGTCCGACCACAATTGATCAATATTTTTGTATATAACGGCCGTTTTAGGAACGCATTTTTAACTGCACTTGAATCGAAAGAGATAACACTTGGAGAAGCAAATCTCGACCTCGAACACAGACGTGAACTGAGAAGATATTCTGGAACTAAAATAGGCGCACGCGCAAAAAAGCTCTTCGGCGATGAGGATTATAGCAACCGCAATACTGAAGTAGAAAAATGGCTTCCACTGCTACCAAAAAATGGTAGCGCAACAAAAGGCAGTGATACATTCAAGACATTGTGCTCAAATTGCCATCGAAGCCATAAGGAGGGCTATGAACTAGGACCAGATTTAGAAGGACTAAATCATAGAAGCGTAGAAGATTTAGCTAGTAATATTATTGATCCAAATATGGCTATTAATCCAAAATACGCATCCTACTCAGTTATTACAAATAACGATGATACGTATGTAGGAATACTTTCAAATCAAAGCGCTAATTCAATTACAATCAGTATGCCGCTTGGTATTACTAAAAATATTAATCGAAAAGATATCAAGGAATTAAAGTCTATAAGAACTTCATTAATGCCTATGGGTCTTGAAAAAACTATGACTCCATCTAATCTACGCGACGTAATAGAATATATTCGTCAACCGACCCCTTAAACAGACAGCTTTAATCCCCATATTATAGTCACAGATAGATAAGTAAAATTTTATGAAGAACAATATAACGAGTCTAATTTGTTTAATAGCGTTCGCATCAACAATAAATGCCCAAACAGAGAAATTCTCAGCAGGCGGCATATCATTCGAAGCCCCTAAAGGATGGCAATCGCAAAAGCCATCATCGTCAATGCGAAAAGCTCAGTTCGTGATTAAGGACAAAAATGGAACAGCAGAAGTAGTATTTTTCCATTTTGGCCCTGGAGCTGCTGGAGGCGTTAAAGCTAACGTGGAACGCTGGCTAGGCCAATTCAAGGAGCCCGTAGATCAAGTAAAAGCAAAAATAAGTGACGAAAAAATTAACGGCATTAAGGTTACTTATGTCACAGCTGAAGGGACATTCATGAAAGGACCGCCTTTTGGAGGCCAAAAGGTTCCGGTTCCTAACAGCGGTCTACTAGCAGCGATTATCGAAGGCAAACAAGGAGCGGTATTTATTAAAGCAACCGGCCCTAAAGCCATTACCTATGCAGCTAAAAAGGCGCTGAAATTAATGGCTGAAAAGGCGCTGAAAAAATAATTGAAGTAATTTATGCTTTATACAGGGTCATGCAAGCAGCCCTTTAACAACATTCCCATGGACATCGGTAAGCCGATAATGGCGCCCCTGAAATTTGAATGTCAGCTTCTCGTGGTCTATCCCCAAGCAATTCAGCATCGTAGCATGTAGATCATAAACTGGCACTGGATCCTTGATAATATTGAATGAAAAATCATCAGTTGTGCCATAAGTAGTACCACCTTTTATACCACCTCCAGCTAACCACATACTAAAACATCTAGGATGATGGTCTCGCCCATATTTATCCATATTCAAGCCTCCTTGCGCATAGACAGTACGACCGAACTCTCCACCCCAGATTATCAGTGTCTCATCTAACATACCACGTTGCTTCAGATCGCTAATCAAAGCGGCAGATGGCTGATCAATATCACCACATTGCAATGGCATATCACGGGGAGTGTCGCTGTGATGATCCCAGCCTCGATGATAAAGCTGAATAAAACGCACCCCGCGCTCAGCCAAACGCCGAGCTAAAAGACAATTTGCAGCAAAAGTACCCGGCTTACGCGCATTCTCACCATAGAGCGCGAAAGTGTTATCAGGTTCGGATTTTGTATCCATTAATTCCGGTACCGAAGCTTGCATACGATACGCCATCTCGGCCTGCTGAATTCGAGTAACAATTTCTGGATCACCCAACTTTTCATGGTGCCTCCTGTTGAGTTCTTTACCAAGGTCAAGCATACGACGACGACGTGCAGAAGATATGCCTTTAGGATTGGCTAAATAGAGTACTGGATCACCTATAGATCTAAACTGAACACCTTGATGTTCTGATGGAAGAAATCCACTACCCCATAGTCTAGAATAAAGCGCCTGTGAATTACGCTTAGCACTACCTTGTGAAAGCATCACAACAAAAGCTGGCAAATCAGAATTTTCACTGCCTAATCCATAGCTGGCCCATGCACCCGCGCTTGGCCGGCCGGCCTGCTGAAAGCCTGTCTGAAAAAAAGTTACTGCTGGATCATGATTGATTGCCTCCGTCTGCATCGACCGCACAATCGCTATTTCGTCCACAACTTTACCAAGATACGGAAGAGTTTCTCCCAACTCAATCCCGCTTTGACCATGTTGCTTAAACTGGAAAATAGATTTGCATATTCGCTTGTCCTTCTGACCAGATGTCATGCCAGTCAGACGTTGACCCTGAAAGAAGGAATGATCAAGTGGATCACCGTGACGTCGAACAACCTCTGGCTTATTATCAAATAACTCAAACTGCGATGGGGCACCATTTTGAAAAAGATAGATCACCCTCTTTGCTTTAGGCGCAAAGTTCGGAAAACCACCAGATGCAGATAACAAACGAGGGTTCAGTATTGATGCAAAGGCGGCTGAGCCAATACCAGCACTTGCTCGCCCGAGAAATTGTCGCCTCGTCTCGAAAATAGCTGCATTCTCTTCAGTGGTCATATTAGTTTCGCGTGATTGCTTCATCAGTACAAAACACAGCGTTAGCCAGTGAAGTAAAAGCAGCTAGATCCACCAAGTCGAACGACCTGTCATAATCCGATTCTCCAACAGTCATTAAGTCGGCGGCCGAACTACGATCAGCACGAAAGTCAATTAACATATCATTCAGAGCACCAAGCAATAAACGATGCTCCATTGGTTTAGGTTTACGCCCACAAATAAGGAGGTACAGGCTATCAACCCGAATTGAATTAGTTTCAGATTCGCGCAACACCCGCTCAGCCAACTTTCGTGAGGTCTCAATGAAAGTCGGATCGTTCATTAAAACTAAAGCTGCCAGCGGAGTGTTTGTACTAGGCCGCTTAAGTACACACACCTCACGTGAAGGAGCATCAAAAACCTGCATATTTGGTGGGGGCACGGAGCGCTTCCAATATGTATACATACTGCGACGATAAAGCTTTTCACCATGATCTTGCTGGAAACGGGGAACATTGGTAAACACCACTTCACCCCAAAGCCCAGGAGGCTGATACGGCTTCACACTCTCACCCCCAATGCGGTCTACCATAAGACCACTAGCAGACAATGCATGATCTCGTATCATCTCTGCTGACAAACGAAAACGAGGCCCTCGAGCAAGCAACCGGTTCATAGGATCTACTTCAAGTAATCTTGGTGTCACTCGAGATGTTTGCTGGTATGTGGACGACATCACAATTTGCTTATGCATTGCCTTAAGATTCCAATCCGTAACTATGAGTTCATCGGCCAACCAATCAAGTAGATCTGGGTGCGTTGGCCATTCACCTTGCGCACCAAAATCTTCCGACGATGTTACAATACCGGCACCGAAATGCATTTGCCATAGACGATTGACAGTAACTCTAGCAGTCAAGGGATTCCCTCTACTTACTAGCCACTTAGCAAATCCAAGACGATTTCTAGGAACATTGATAGGCCATCGACCAAGCGCAGAAGGCAACCCAACATTGACCTCAACCTCACCAGGCTGATCATACTGACCACGATTTAACACGAATGTTTTTCGAGGCGGGGATTTTTCACCCATTACCATTGTCGTAGGCACTTGTTCCTCAAGCTTGGTCAATTTATCACGAATTGCATCAAGTTGTTTTTCCTTTTTCGATTTTTGTGGGTAAATCAGCCCAGATCTATCCCAGTAAACCGTGCCATCAAACTGTGTAAATGCCCAGCCAGTTATCTTTGTTCCAGCATCTAGGCCAACTTTTTTGGCTTCAACTTCAAGTCTAACCCATTCGCCCGTCTTGGGTAACGGACCAATCTTTTTGCGACTGGAAGTATTTTCCTGACCCCATTCAATTTTACCTTCACCCCAATACGCACGATGTTCCCAGCTCTTACTGTCATTCCACTGAAGCATGATTTGTTTAGGTGGATTATTAGGGTCCAAATAAACGTATGAGAATAGCGTTGTATTGTCATTAATACTGAGACCAACCTTGGCATTTTGAACAAGATGCTGCCCTCTGCCCTGACTACTCCTTCTGTGTGAGCGATTACCACTGTAAACAGGATGATCCGGCCTGTTTACAAACTCAAAAACCTCCCCGCCACCACCATTTCCAAGAGCATCTACTCCCTCTGGAAAATTGTCATCAATCCAAACCTTCTCGGTCATTTCATGTGGAAGCAAATTGTCATCAATCTTAGTCACCAGCTGTTTTTCATTAATGCGAAGCTTGGCCAATTGTTCATACTGCAATACTGATGGAGCCTTTAGAAAGGGTTGATCGGCCTGCTTATCTGAATTCCCCACATGTGCGCGCTCCGGCACATTATTGAATAAAGCGTAAAACGCATAAAATTCTTCCTGAGAAATCGGATCATACTTGTGGTCGTGACAACGGGCACAACCAAAAGTTAAACCTAGAAAGACTGCCGAAGTAGTTTCCACACGATCAACCACAGTTTCCACACGATACTCTTCATCAATCACACCGCCTTCACTTTGTATAGAGTGATTACGATTAAATCCGGTTGCTACTTTCTGCGCAAGCGTCGCTTCAGGCAAAAGATCCCCAGCTAATTGTTCAATTACAAACTGATCATACGACAAATTCTTATTAAAAGCTTCAATAACCCAATCGCGCCATGGCCACATCACACGCCTACGGTCGAGACTATACCCATGCGAATCAGCATAGCGTGCGGCATCAAGCCAATTGAGCGCCATCCTCTCTCCATATCGTGGCGATGCCAATAACCGATCGACTACCTTCTCGAAAGCACGAGGTGAAGAATCTGAAATAAACGCGTCAATCTCAACCAGAGATGGAGACAATCCGGTTAAGTCAAAACTCACACGCCTCAGAAGAGTCTCCTTGTCTGCCTGAGAGGAAGGCTGCAATCCAGCTGATTGCAGCTTAGCTAAAACAAATTGATCGATAGCACCACTTGACCATCCTCTATCCTTAAGATACGGCGATGGAGGACGCTTGGGAGAAATAAAAGACCAATGCTTCTTCCACCGAGCACCTTGTTCAATCCAACGTTTCAGTGTGGCCACCTCAGCCGAAGACAAAGCGTTGCCTGAATCCAGCGGAGGCATCCGCTCAGAGGCATCCGAATTCGTGATGCGCAAAAACAAATCGCTTAAGGCCGGTTGACCGGGAGCAACTATTTCAGAAATAAAATCTGCAGTATCCAATCGCAAATCAGCCTTGCGATTGATCGCATCGGGGCCATGACACTCAAAACACTTATCTGAAAGGATCGATCGCACATCACGATCATACTCCACGTCCACCTCGGAAAAGACCGTCGCAGAATTAAAAAAGAAACCCAAAAGACAAAAGTAAACTAGAAAATAAAATCGAAAATCGAAGACAGGAAAAATTAAAGCCATATGCAACTCCTTCCTTAACGATAGAGCTGAGTTTCAAGTCGGTTACTATCATCGCCCAAACTAATTCTAGGGATTGCTTTAAGGGAAAAAAGCAAACTCACGCTAAAGTCATTTTCCCCAGCACGATGATCACGCAGACGAAATCGAAGCGCAGAGGTTACACTCGAAAAATCTCTATAAAGACTATAACTCTGTTCCTCCATTGTACCATCGCTTGCCTCGAACTGATGGATCATCCGAAAACCCCACTCCTCATTGAGGCGGTAGTACAAACGAGAATAGAGTAGATTATTCCCCCAACGCCAATCTTCACCGAGAGAATTATCAAAAAACGGATCGTATGGATAACGAGCTTTCAATTCGTCCTGTGTCCAGTCACGCAAATAGCGATGCCCTAAAGTTAGACTCCATTTATCATTCGGCAACAAGGAGATCGTGTGATTAGACTCGTTGAGTAATCTCTTGTTGGGATCATAACGCAACTCTGATCCCAAAAGTAACCACGAACGAGGCTTAACTTCCAGATCAGAGTATACATCATTGAAACGAGCCTCATTCATGCCAGTCTCCAGCCGTAAATCAGTAAAAAGCTCCCAATTTAAAACATCATCCACCAAACCAAAACGCTTAGTTTGAAGCCTATTCCTTACTCCGATGCGAATAACATTTCTAGAGTCAATTGTGTCAATCGAATTATAATCAGGAAAATCTATTGGCCTCAAACGAAGCGAGTGAAGTTCACGATCAAACTGCGGAAGCTCCCATGGCCGTTCGTTTGGATCAGGCACAAAAACATAATTAGCCATCGGTTGTATAACATGCCTCAATCCATCGACATCCAACAGTGATAATTTGGCATCGGGCCATGTATTAGACGCCTTGAAAGAAAACTCAACGCCAGTATTGAAAACAGATCGATCCAGATCATTCATCTGATCAAAATCAGAATCATTACTCGATCGAGATCCATAATGAGTGAATCTGAATCCTGCATGCGGGACAACATTAAGCCAATTAAAATAATTACCAGGCAGTAATAACTGCTGATGAGTATCTCCTCGAAAAGCTTCATAACCACTCAACTCAGAATGATCCGAAGCAGGGCTAAATTCAAAATAACCAACAGAGGTTTCACTTTCGTAGAATATTGGTGTCTCGCCAAGGCGCTGGCGCAACCCTGTTACTCGCAACTCAGGCAGCCGTTCAATTGTCTGGTAAAAGTCATCCACCTGCGGCTGAGCTAAAAGGCTAATACTGAAATTTTGCCAATGTTTCGCAAACTCAATATGAGATTCAGGCTGCGGATCACGGCGGAAGTCACTCTCAAAAAAATCTCGATTCATGAATCGATCACTCTGATCTTGCAACAACAGCTTAGCAGTAAAGTTAGTCTCAATATTCACAGAGTGGTAAAGACTTAATCTGTGGCGATCAGTACGATCGGTAAATTCAATACTACCAGACCGGCTCCCAGCCCCTGACTGAGGATCGCGATCATTCAAAATGTAAACCGATGCATCGCCTTGCCCCAAAAGACCGAGATCGTAATCAACATCCAGCCCTCCAGCTAAGCCGCGCAGTGACCGATAATCCAAATGGGCTGCCCCGTTTAACCGATCGCTCAAGTTCCAATTGTATGCCCCCTCAAAAAACATTCCATACCGACTGCGATAACCTGGGGTAAGACTCCAGTGGTTTGGAGGCTGGTCAAGTCGGCGCCTGTAATAGGGAAAATAAAAAATCGGTACATTACCTGCATAAAAAGTTGCCCCTTTAGCCTCCAAATATTTACCAGGGCTAATACTTAAACTCCGAGTCCTCAACTTAATCAAAGGATCCGATCGGTCATCGGAAGTAAGCAACACTTCT
>Ga0115011_10002300_pt1 | contig 13342 bp, 11 predicted proteins | sample TroAtlMetagenome_2_FD_88705 | JGI IMG/M metagenome (GOLD analysis project Ga0115011, IMG submission 88705) | Marine eukaryotic phytoplankton communities from Atlantic Ocean - Tropical Atlantic ANT8 Metagenome | ecosystem: Environmental > Aquatic > Marine > Oceanic | place: Tropical Atlantic... | reverse complement strand
TTGTATCTAGAAATTACTCTAGAAATAATTTATTTACTAACTCTCAAGATTATTTATCCAATAATTTTTCCTCTAATATAAGCTATTCAAAAAAATGGTCTGGCAAACCATATAACCTAGCCTTAAACTTAAGGCACTCTCAAAATACTTTAAACAAAACAGTAGATTTAACAGTGCCTGAATTAACATTTACTATAAATAGAATTAATTTATTTAAGAAAAATGATACAAAAAGCTCTTTTTTAAATAATTTAGGATTGAGCTACACATTAAATTCAAAATCCAGATTAAATAGACCTGATAGTTTAATTTTCAACAATATCATTAATAATCTACAAACAGGAGTAAGGCATAATATACCTATTTCAACATCCTTCAATATTTTAAAATATTTTAACATTTCTCCATCAATAAATTATACTGAAAGATGGTATTTTAAAAAAATTAATCAAAATTGGAATAACATTTTAGAAACTGTAGAATCTGATACAACAAAAGGATTTTATGCTTTAAGAGAATTTAATTTATCTATGAATTTTAACACAAAAATATACGGACTTTTTGATTTTTCAAAAATCGCAATTAGACACATTCTTACACCTTCAATATCTTTAAATTACCGCCCTGATTTCTCACAAAAAAACTGGGGAATTTATTCTTCCACACAAATTGACACATTAGGTGCAGAACAAACATATTCATATTTCCAAGGAGGTGTTTATGGCTACCCTCCTCAAGGAAAATATGGCAATATATCTTTTTCTTTTAAAAACAATGTTGAAATGAAATTAAAAGAAAAAGAAAATAAAAAAATAAAATTAATAGAAAATTTATCCCTGTCAGGAAACTACAATATAGCAGCTGACTCACTAAATTTAAGCCCAATATATATAAAGTTAAGAGCTAAAATTTATAAAGATTTGAATTTTCAAATTAACACTAATATTGACCCTTATAAAATTGATAATGGCGTTAGAATTAATGAATTGGTAATTAACGATAATCAAATTGGAAGATTAACATATGCTAATATTAATTTTAATATAAATCTTAAAAACCAAAACAATGAATCCGAAAAAAATAACAATTTTAATGTTCCTTGGAATTTAAATATATATTACGCATTAAATTATGCCAAACCTTATGATGAAAAAGAAATTACTCAATCAATAAATTTTGATGGAAATATTGATATTACAAAAAAATGGAAAATTAAATATCAATCTGGTTTTGATGTAAAAAATAAAGATTTTACGTTTACAAAAATAGATATATATAGAGATTTACATTGTTGGGAAATGATCTTTAATTGGATTCCATTTGGAAACCAAAAAAGTTACAATTTTGTAATTAGAGTAAAATCATCAATTCTACAAGATTTAAAATTAAGTAAAAAGAAAAATGTTTTTGATGCTAATTATTTAACCAATTTTTAAGTATTAAATCTCCATATTTAGTCAATATAGATTCAGGATGATATTGAATGCCTACAATAGTATTTAATTTATTTCTAAAGGACATTATACATCCTTTTGAATCCTTACTAGTAATAATTAAATTTTTTTCATCTTTTAATTTTATACCCCAAGAATGATACCTTCCTACAAAAAAACTATTAGGAATACTTTTATAAATAGATTCTGAAGTAAAAACCTGATTAATTAAGCTTTTTTTTCCATGCATAACTTGACTTAAGTTATATATACTTCCTCCATAGTGAATAGCTATAACTTGAAAACCTAAACAAATTCCTAAAATAGATTTTTTTGATTCATATTTTTTTAGAATTTTAAATAAAATAGGATAATCCGAAGGAATGCCTGGTCCTGGAGAAATGATAATTTTCTCATATTTATCTAATTGTTTTATATTTACCTGATTTACCCTTATAACATCAACATGTTTTATATATTTTTTACATATATGCATCAGGTTGTAAGTAAAAGAATCAAAAAGATCTATAATTAATAAATTCATAAACAATTAATGAAAAAAGAAATTTATTCAAAACAAGCTCCTAAGCCAATAGGCCCATATAGTCAAGCAGTCAAAATTAATAATTTAATTTTCATATCTGGACAAATAGGAATAGATAATAAAAAAGGTATATTAATTGCTAAAAATATAAAAGACGAAACAACTATTATAATGGAAAATATTAAGCATATACTTGAAGAATCTGATTGTACATTTAAAAATGTAGTTAAATCAAGTATTTTTTTATCTGATATTAATCTATTTGAACAGGTTAACGAAGTGTATGAAAATTATTTTTCAAAACCATATCCAGCAAGAGAAACTGTTGAAGTAAGTTGTTTACCGAAAAACGTAAATATTGAAATATCGATGATAGCTATTTCTAAATAATTATATTTGATTTTAAAAAAAATAAATTATGGATTTTGATGTAATTATTATAGGTAGCGGACCTGGAGGGTATGTTACTGCAATTAGATCCGCACAATTAGGTTTAAAGACGGCAATTGTGGAAAAAGAAAATCTTGGTGGAGTTTGTCTTAATTGGGGCTGTATACCTACTAAAGCCTTACTTAAAAGTGCACAAGTTTTTGAATATATTAACAATTCAGAAAATTATGGCATAAAAGTAGACAAACCTTCTATTGATTTTTCTTCTATAATAAATAGAAGTAGAAAAGTAGCAGATGGCATGAGTGGAGGGATAAAGTTTCTTATGAAAAAAAATAAAATTCAAGTAATAAATGGTTTTGGAAAAGTAAAAAAAAATAATAAAGTAGAGGTTCTTTTAAATGAAAAAAAAACAGAATTTTCTGCAAAGAATATTATTATTGCAACAGGCGGCAGGTCTAGACAAATTCCTAATTTAAAGCAAGATGGAAAAAAAATTATTGGATATAGAGAAGCGTTAGTTTTACCAAAAAAACCAAAAAAAATGGTAATTGTAGGTTCGGGCGCTATAGGTGTTGAGTTTGCATATTTTTATAAGTCTATGGGCACTGAAGTTACTATAGTAGAATTTATGCCAAATATTGTTCCTAATGAGGATAAAGATATTTCAATTCAATTAAATAAATCATTTAAAAAAGTAGGAATAAATGTATTAACAAATTCATCAGTAGAAAAAGTCGATTTTAATACAAAAAATGATTGTGTAGTCAGTATAAAGAATGCAAATGGAATAGAAAAAATCAATTGCGATATAGTACTTTCAGCAGTTGGTGTTGAATCTAATATTGATAATATAGGCCTAGAAGAGGTAGGCATAAATACTGAAAATAAAAAAATAATTGTTGATGATTATTATCAAACTAATATACCTGGTTATTTTGCTATTGGGGATGTTTTAAAAACACAAGCACTTGCTCATGTGGCATCTGCAGAAGGTATCATCTGTGTAGAAAAAATAGCAGGACATGAGGTAGAAAAAATAGATTACAATAATATCCCTGGTTGCACTTATTGTTCACCTGAGATTGCGTCTGTAGGGATGACTGAAGAACAGGCAAAAAAAGAAGGATATGAATTAAAAATTGGAAAATTTCCCTTTACAGCATCTGGAAAAGCAGCAGCAGCAGGACATAAAGATGGTTTTGTAAAAGTTATATTTGATGCTAAATATGGCGAATGGCTTGGTTGTCATATGATTGGATATAATGTAACCGAAATGATTTCAGAAGCTGTTGTTGCTAGAAAATTAGAAACTACTGGAAAAGAAATTTTAAAAGCCATACACCCACATCCAACAATGAGCGAAGCTGTTATGGAAGCCGTTGCTGATGCATATGATGAAGTAATTCATATTTAAAATTCCATCAGAATCATAATACATTTTGGTTATTAATTTTAAATCATTATGTATTATCATACATAATGATTTAAAACTAAATTAAATTCGATAATCAAAAATTTTAGAGCAATAATTATATTATGTTTTTATATTATTATCTCCATTTATACTGTTAATATCTGTATCTAATTGTAATAAATAAATATTAAATAAAAAGTTTATTTTAATAAGCCTAATTCATTGATTAACATATAGTTACAATTAATAACTGACATTTTGTCAACGAATTATTTTTGAATAAAATATCTAATTAAGTTACTTTTAATAAAAAAATATTTAAGTCAAATGAGAATCGATATAATATCAGCGCTACCATCTTTATTTAACAGCCTTTTTTCTACATCTATTTTACATAGAGCAATTAAAAAAAACATTGTTAAAATACAAATACACGACCTAAGAGATTATTCAGAAAATAAACACAAAAAAATAGATGACTATAGCTACGGAGGCGAAGCCGGAATGGTTCTACAAATTGAACCTATCGCTAAATGCATAGAAATACTTAAAAAAAAAAGGAACTACGATACTATAATATACATGAGTCCAGACGGAAATATATTAAATCAAAAAAAATGTAACGAACTTTCTCAAAAAAAGAACATCATGATACTTTGCGGAAGGTATAAAGGTGTTGACCAAAGAGTTAGAGACATCTTTATAGACCAAGAAATATCAATAGGTAATTATGTTGTTTCTGGAGGCGAAATTCCTGCAGCAGCATTATGTGATTCAATTATTAGACTGATTCCTGGAGTAATGAATAATGAGAGTTCTGCCTTATTTGACTCTTTTCAAGATGATTTAATTGCACCACCTGTTTACACTAGGCCTGAAGAATGGAAAGGACATAAAGTACCAAGCATTCTTTTATCTGGAGATAAGAAAAAAATTGTCGAATGGAATGAAAAACAATCCTTAAAACTAACAAAAAAGAAAAACAAGAAAGATTAAAATAATTAATAATTCTTTTATTTTTTAAAGATATTTGTATTTTTGCACACTAACAATTACTTCTAAAATGGACTTTTTAAAAGAAATAAGCGATAAATTAATTGAAGGAAAAGAATTTCCTGATTTTAAATCTGGAGATCAAGTAACAGTTTACTACACTATAAAAGAGGGAAAAAAAGAACGAACACAATTCTTTAAAGGAGTTGTCCTACAAAGAAAAGGTACTGGTAAAACTGAAACCTTTACAATAAGAAAAGTATCTAATGGAGTAGGTGTTGAAAGAATTTTCCCTATTAACTCTCCTGATATTGAAAAAATTAAAGTTGAAAGGGAAGGGAGAGTACGTAGATCTAGAATATTCTATATGAGAGAAAGATTTGGAAAAAAAGCCAGAATTAAAGAAAAAAGAAAAATATCTTAATTCTTTTTATTAAAAGAACTAACGATAGAACAAACCGTCGCGTCACCCGTTACATTAACAACTGTCCTGCACATATCCAAAATACGATCAACCGGAAGCACTAAAGCAATCCACATTGGGTCTATTCCAGCTACACCTAAAACAACAACCAACATAAACAAGCCTGCACTAGGCACTGCAGCAGAACCAATAGATGCCAATATTGCTGTTGAGGCCACTAACAATTGAGTCATTAAATCAAGCTCATACCCTAACATTTGCGCCAAAAAAACGACAGCAACACATTGATATAAGCTAGTCCCATCCATATTAACTGTTGCCCCAATTGGAAGAACAAATCCAGACACTTTATTTGGTATTTTTAAATTATCTCTAACACAATCCATTGTAACAGGCAAAGTAGCAGCACTAGATGATGTTGAGAATGCTAATATTTGAGCAGGAGCAATTGCTTTAAAAAAACCTTTATATGAAAAATTTTTCGTAAAAAATTTTAAGAATAAAGGATAAACTACTAGAGCCATTATCATTAAACCTAACAAAACCACTAACACATATAAACCTAATCCTTTTACTATATTTATAATACCCTCTTCATTTCCTTGAGAAACCTTAGACAAAGTACCTGCCAAAAGAGCAAAAATAAAAAACGGACAATACCTTATAACAATATCAACCATTTTTAAAAAAACTTCGTAAAAAGAGTCCACTAAATTGTCTATATAACTCTTTTTTTTAGAAGGGATTAAAATTAACATTGCCGCAAAAAATAAAGAAAAAAATATTATTTGCAACATAGATGAATTATCTGATAAAGAAAAAAATATATTCTCCGGAACCATGTCTACCAAAAACTGCAAAGGACTCTCATCTGAGGAATCATAATACTTTTGAATATCTTCAATTTTATCAACGCTCTCTTTATTAAGAGATAAATCAATATCCAAATTCTTACCAGGTCCTATTTGATTAACCAAGAAAAGGCCTATAAAAACCGCTATACAGGTAGTAGATAAGTATAACAAAACTGTCTTAAAGCCCATTCTTCCTAACTCTGATATATTAGAAAGTCCTGAAACTCCTTTAATAATAGAAAAAAGAACTAAAGGGACAGCAATAAATTTGAGAAGTCTCATAAATATATCTCCAAAAGGAGAAAGCCAATGAATATTAAACTGTAAAATATCTAATTCTTCAGATATAAAGGCCCATAATAAGCCTAAAAGCATTGCTATTATTATTTTTTCATGCAAAGGAATTTTTTTCATACTTTTTTTATTTAGAAGATAAATTTAATAAATACATATCCATTAATACAATAGAGGCCATAGACTCTACTATTGGAACGGCACGAGAAACAACACAGGGATCATGCCTCCCTTTATTCATAAAGACAACTTCTTGTTGATCCTTATTAATGGTTTTTTGTCTATTCATAATACTTGAAACTGGCTTAAACACAATACGAAATAAAATATCCTGTCCATTACTTATACCACCTTGAATACCTCCCGAATTATTAGATTTCGTACTAATCCTATTACCTTTTTTTATAAATACATCATTATGACCTGAACCCAACATTTTCGCAGCATTAAATCCCGAACCAAATTCTATTCCTTTAGCAGCATTTATACTCATCATAGCATAAGAAATAGCAGCATTTAGCTTATTATATATAGGCTGACCTAATCCAATAGGCAATCCAGTTACAACAGTAGAAACACAACCCCCAATAGTATCCCCTATTTTTTTCACTTCTTCAATTTTTTTTTTCATCTCAGACGCACATAAATCATCAGGACAAAAAATTTCATTTTTATAAATTTTTGAAAAATCTAAATCTTGGTAAGACTTCTTTAATTGAACGCTCCCAACTGAAGAAACATACGAAAATACTGACACACCTTTCTTGCTTAAAAATTGAGAAGCCAAAGCTCCCGCAACAACTCTACATACTGTTTCCCTAGCAGAAGACCTTCCTCCTCCATAAGGATCCATAATTCCATACTTCTTTTCATAAGTAAAATCTGCATGAGAAGGCCTATATAAATCCTTAATTAAACTATAATCTTTGTTTTTATAGTCTTTATTTTTAATAATAAAACCTATTGGTGTTCCAAGAGTTTTATTTTTTAATATTCCAGACTTAAATTCAACAATATCACTCTCTTTTCTAGAAGACACTAAATTAGACCTACCTGGTTTTCTTAAGTTAATTTTTTCTTGAACTTTTTTTAAATCTAAATTAAAACCAGCAGGAAAGCCATCAATAACCCCACCCATAAGGTCGCCATGAGATTCTCCGAATGTAGTCAATTTAAATAAAGTTCCTAATGTATTAGACATAGATGAAAAATTAAAATAATATAATTATTTGAAAACAAATATATCAATTGTATTTTTATAGTATACAATCTAATTATTAACAGATGAAAACCCTTATAATAAATATAAAAAAACTAATAACGGTTAGTAAAAATTCTAAAATCAAAAAAGGAAAAGAAATGAATAAACTTTCTTCATTAAATGATGCCTGGGTACTAATCGAAAATGATAAAATAAATGACTTTGGGTCTAAAAAAGATTTTTTTAAAATAAAAAAACATAAAATAACTAAAACAATAGATGCTAAAGAAGGAATGGTTTTACCATGTTGGTGCGACAGTCATACTCATATTGTTTACTCTGGAAGTAGAGAAAAAGAATTTGTAGATAGAATAAATGGACTTTCTTATGAACAAATTGCAAAAAATGGAGGCGGTATTTTAAATTCTTCTAAAAGAATAAAAAACACATCAGAAGAGGAACTTTTCAAACAAAGTATAGAAAGAGTGCATGAAGTCATTAAAACAGGAACAGGATGTTTAGAAATAAAGAGCGGATACGGACTAGAAACAAAGGAAGAATTAAAAATGCTACGAGTTATCAAAAAAATTAAAAAACATGTAAGCATTCCGATCAAATCTACTTTTTTAGGAGCTCATGCAATTCCGCAAAAATTTAAATCAAAACCAGACAAATATGTTAATGAAATAATCGAACAAATGATTCCAAAAGTAGCGGAAGAAAATCTAGCTGATTATATCGATGTTTTTTGTGATAGAGGTTTTTTTACCCCTAAACAAACTGAAAAAATACTATCAGCAGGGCTAAAATTTGGATTAAAACCCAAAATTCATGCTAATGAACTAGATTTTTCAGGAGGCATACAAGTAGGTGTAAAAATGAAAGCTATATCTGTTGATCATTTAGAATTTACAGGAAAAAAAGAAATTGAATGCTTAAAAAAAGGAAGAACAATAAGTACCCTACTACCCTCTACTGCATTTTTTTTAGGCCTTAAGTACCCACCAGCTAGAAAAATGATAGAAAATAATCTCCCTATTGCTTTAGCTAGCGATTATAACCCAGGCTCATCACCGTCAGGAAATATGGAATTTGTGATTTCTCTTGGGTGCTTAAAATTAAAAATGTCCCCAGAAGAATGCATTAATGCAGCAACTATAAATGGAGCACATGCAATTGAATTAGAAAATAAACATGGAAGCATTGAAAAGGGTAAAATAGCTAATCTAATTATCACAAAAAATATACCTTCAATTTCATATATAGGCTACACATTTGGAAATTCTGTTATAAAAAAAGTACTAATTAATGGAAAAATATACAAATGATTATGAAAACAAAAAATTAACTTTGTATCTTAGGTTCCTATTTTATTTAAATGAAAAAAACACTCATTATTATAGCTTTTGTTTTCACAAATTGTGTCACTTATTCACAAACAATAGATGAATATCCTTTTGAAGAAATATATGAAATATGTGGTGAGGAAACATTAGAGTTAGTTACCCCTGAAAATTATAATATTATTTTTTGGTATGAATTACCATTTAATGTGGAAAATAATTCGCTTATTCATACGGGCAACTCGCTAGTAATTGACATCAATAGCCCATGGGCTAATGTAGATCAAATAGCATGGGAATCTACAGATGGAGAAAATAATTTTTACGCAACTACTCAAGTATTATTTCTAGAGTATCCTATTGCTGAAATAGATATTGAAAACTATTCAACAAATGAAAGAATAGTAATGTGTGAAAATGATGAGGATATCACATTGAATGCGACAACAAATAATCCAGGAGATACTTACCAATGGTATCTAAATGGTATCATTATAGAGAATGAAGAAGATTCTGAAATAAATGTTTTAGAAACAAATTACAACTTAAATGATGAAAATTATTATTATGTCCAAGTAACTAATAGTTGTGGAACTGAAGATTCACAAGAAGCATCAATCACCGTAAATGAATGTAATTGTGAATTTAATATCCCAAACGTATTCACACCTGACAGCGATGGCTTAAATGATTTTTTTCCTGAACAAAAAAATGCAGAAAGAAATGATGAAACTAATATGAATTGTGATGCCACAATATATTCTATGATAATATATGATCGTATAGGAAGAGTAGTATATAATTCAAAAGGGGAAAATAATAGACCTTGGAATGGAAAAAGAAGGGAAAGTAATGTAGATTGTAAAGAAGGGGTTTATTTTTATAAAATTGAATATAATCTAAATCAGTTTACTGACCAAAACGAAATCCAAATAAAATCTGGTGCCGTTTCTATCTTTAGAAAGGATTAAAAATGATAAAAAAAATTATTGAATGTGTCCCGAATTTTTCAGAGGGAAAAGATCTTACAGTTGTTGAAAAAATAAGCTCGGAAATAAAAGGTGTTGATGGCGTTAAATTATTAAGCGTAGAACCAGGAAAAGACACAAATAGAACAGTTGTAACTTTTGTAGGAAACCCTGATCAAGTTATTGAAGCTGCTTTTTTAGCCATAAAAAAAGCAGCTGAATTAATTGATATGAGCAAACATCATGGAGAACATCCAAGAATGGGAGCAACAGACGTATGTCCCTTAATACCTGTTTCTGGCATTTCTATGAAAGAAACAATAAAATATTCCAAAATACTGGCTGAAAAAGTAGGAAAAGAATTAAAAATACCTGTATACTTATACGAAAATTCAGCAAAAAATAAAGAAAGGAAAAATCTTGCTAATATAAGATTAGGAGAGTATGAAGAATTAGAAAATAAATTAAAAGACCCTAACTGGAAGCCTGACTTTGGAACAAACTCGTTTGAATTTGCTCAAAAAACAGGCGCAACTGCAATAGGAGCAAGAGACTTTCTAATTGCATACAATATAAATTTAAATACAACATCTACTAGAAGGGCAAACGCTATAGCTTTTGACGTTAGAGAAAAAGGCAGAATAGCAAGAAAAGGTGGAAAATTAACAGGAAAAATACTAAAAGACAAAAACAATAATCCCATCTGGAAACCGGGATCTTTAAAAAATGTCAAAGCTATTGGCTGGTTCATTGAAGAATATGGGGTAGCTCAAATATCTATGAATTTAACAAATATTAAAAAAACGCCTATTCATATTGTTTTTGATGAAGTATGTAAATCAGCTCAAAAAAGAGGTATTAGAGTTACTGGATCGGAATTAATTGGATTAATACCTCTTAAATCTATGATTGAAGCTGGTAAATATTTTTTAAAAAAACAAAAAAGATCTTGTGGTATTTCAGAAAAAGAAATTATAAAAATTGCTATTAAAAGTATGGGATTAGACGAATTAGAAAAATTCCATCCACAAGAAAAAATAATTGAATATAGTATTAAAGAAAAAAACAAAAAGCTTTGTGATTTAGATTTAACACAATTTGCACAAACTACTGCATCAGAATCTCCAGCTCCTGGAGGAGGCTCTATCTCTGCATATATAGGAGCTCTTGGAGGAGCTTTAGCTACTATGGTCGCAAACTTATCTAGCCATAAAAGAGGATGGGATCAAAAATGGAATTTCTTTTCTAAAATTGCAGAAGAAGGGCAAGGCTACATTAATAACCTTTTAGAATTAGTTGATAAAGACACAGAAGCTTTTAATAGAATCATAAGCTCATTCAGGTTACCTGATGGCAATAAAGAAGAAAAAGAACAAAAAAAACAAACAATTCTAGATGCAACTATAAATGCTATCAAAATTCCATTAAAAATTATGGAAGAATCTGAAAAATCTATGAGAATTATTAAAATGATGGCAAAAGAAGGAAATCCTAATTCTGTAAGTGACGCAGGAGTTGCGGCATTATGCGCAAGATCAGCAGTTATTGGAGGCTATCTAAATGTTAAAATAAATTGCAAAGAATTAAATGATAAAAAATTAGCTCTAAAATTTATCAATCAAGCTGAAAAAATTAAAAAATCTGCTGAAAAAAAAGAAGCAGAAATTATATCTATTACCTTAAAAAAGATTTAGTAAAATCAAGCTTAATTAAAACAAATCACAAGATAAAAAAATAATGGTATAATTTTTGAATACATTATTGTATATGATAGAAACGATATACAACATTACTTCAAATTTTGCAATAAAAAGAATAAAGTTTATTCGAAAAATATATATTTTATTCTCTATTTTCATTGGTATACTATCCCCATTAGTCTGCCTATATTTTGCAAAAGATGTAAACCTTACTGAAAAACCACTATCATATTTTGCATTAGTTGATAGCACATCTATCATATGGTTTATCTCATTAATTATTATTGCAATAGGACTATTTTGGAATGGAAACGCAAGAATTAATCAATTAATAAGAAATAAAAACTATAAACTATTATTAAAATTAGCACTAATAATATCTACATTTTCATTAATAGGAACAGCTACAATAACTATGAAGTTTGAATTAGCTCATAAACTATTTGCCGCATCTTTTTTTTTAATTTATAATTTTTTTGTGTTTCTATTTGGCTTAATCAGATCACTCTCACAGGTTAGAGAAGGTTTTTTTTCAGTAACAATGGGTAGCTTAATGCTCCTTTCAATATTACTTTTAATCCCTTTTCCAAGTTATGGAGTTGCAGAGATAGTCTATATTCAACTATGCATATGTTGGAATTTAGTATTATTTATCAAGGGGCAAAAAATTAATAAGAAAAAAGATCTTTTATACTAGAAGAAAGTCTAGATTTAGCTAAATAATTAGTTTCCAATGGATCTGCAAATGGAATTGGTGTATCTAAACTTGCAACCTTAAACACTGGAGCATCCAAATATTCAAATAAATCTCTAGAAATAAAAGAAGAAATATCTGAACCAAAACCACCAGTTTCATTACTTTCTTGTAATATTAAAACTTTACCTGTCTTTTTAACAGTTTTTAAAATGGAATCTTTATCTAAAGGTATTAAAGTTCTTAAATCTAAAAGATCAATTGATATGTTATTGTTATCTTTTATAAAATCTAAAGCCCAATGAACACCCATACCATAAGTAATTATACTAATATCAGTACCTTCATTAATCAAATTAGCCTCACCAATAGGAATATTATAATAGTCTGTAGGAACCTCTTGTGTTACTGTTCTATAAAGTGCTTTATGTTCAAAAAACATTATTGGATTAGGGTCTTCTATAGAAGAAATTAATAATCCTTTCGCATCATATGGAAAAGCAGGATAAACTACTTTTAAACCAGGAGTATGAGTAAACCATGCTTCATTTGTTTGAGAGTGAAAAGGCCCTGCATTCACCCCTGCCCCACAAGGCATCCTTACAACTACATCAGCTGCCTGCCCCCATCTATAATGAGCTTTTGCTAAATTATTTACAATAGGATTAAAACCGCTTGAAACAAAATCACCAAATTGCATCTCCACAATAGATTTATATGAAGAGATAGACAAACCCAGTGCTAAACTAATAATAGCAGATTCACAAATCGGTGTATTTCTTATTTTATCGGGCCCAAATTCTTTTAAAAATCCATCAGATATCTTAAAAACACCGCCGTATTCTGCTATATCCTGACCCATGAAAATTAAATTTTCATATTTTCTTAAGGAAAGTTTAATAGCTTCAGAAATTGCATCAACAAATCTAATTTTTTTAGACTCTTCAGATGAGTTAATTTTAATGAAATTATATGATTTAAATACACTTTTTAACTCGAATGAATGATCAAATTTAACTGGCTCCTCATTAAATGCTATATTAATAGAATCATTAATATTTTTACTTATATTTTCTCTTTTTGATCT
>Ga0115011_10002299_pt1 | contig 13349 bp, 16 predicted proteins | sample TroAtlMetagenome_2_FD_88705 | JGI IMG/M metagenome (GOLD analysis project Ga0115011, IMG submission 88705) | Marine eukaryotic phytoplankton communities from Atlantic Ocean - Tropical Atlantic ANT8 Metagenome | ecosystem: Environmental > Aquatic > Marine > Oceanic | place: Tropical Atlantic... | reverse complement strand
TGAAGGCGAACTTGCTAATATCCTATCAGCTGAAATACTAGCTGAAATCAACAGAGAAGTTGTTAGAACTATTCTAACTAAAGCAAAAATTGGTGCTTTACAAACTTCTACTGCTGTAAGTGGTATTTTTGATGTTAACACTGACTCCGATGGTAGATGGATGGTAGAGCGTTTCAAAGGCTTAATCATGCAAATCGAGAGAGAATGTAATGTTATCGCTAAAGAAACAAGAAGAGGAAAAGGTAATTTCATTATCTGTTCTTCAGACGTTGCTTCAGCTTTAGCAGCTGCTGGAATGTTGGATTATACTCCAGCTCTAAGCACTAACTTAAATGTTGATGATACTGGTAATACTTTTGCTGGTGTTCTTAACGGAAGAGTTAAAGTTTACATCGATCCTTATGCAACTATCGACTTCGTTTGTGTTGGATACAGAGGAACTAACCCGTATGACGCTGGTATGTTCTATTGTCCTTACGTACCTTTAACTATGGTTAAAGCAGTAGGTGAGAACGATTTCCAACCTAGAATGGGATTCAAAACAAGATATGGTATGGTAGCAAATCCATTTGTTGCCGCTGACGGTACAGGTACTGACAGAGCTAACCAATACTTCAGAATCTTCAGAGTTGACGACATCATGGTGTAAACCAGAGTTAATCTTACTCAAATTAAAAGGGACTCATTCGGGTCCCTTTTTTTTCCTTATATATAGTATAGTACAAAATAATATTAACACACATACACACAGGAGGAAATTATGAGTACAACATCAAAATCAGGGTTCGAAATCAGAGCCGACTTACTTAGCCAAGCAGAAGGCATATTAACCTGCAATTATCAAAGAGAAGTTGATGCAATTTATGCACACAACGATACTTTCCCTAACGATAAAAGACCTTTACCTTTAAGAGAAATTACTGGTGAAGAGGTTATTAAAGTTGCTAGACAACTTAATGAGTTTGTCACAGAGAAGTAATTCTTTAGGGGCTGGGAAACTGGCCCCGCAACTTTTATAAATAGATATATGGCATTAACTACAAATAAAAATTTCTTAAGTCCGGTAGGATTTCAATTTAAAATAGATAGTAATAACTATCCTAACTTAGAATATTTTGCTGTTGCATGTACAATGCCAGGCATTAGTATGACATCAGCAGCAACGCCATATCGTGGAGTCAATTTACAATTTACCGGTGACAGACTCCAATTTGAAGATTTAATATTACGTATAAACGTGACTGAAAATCTGGATAACTACATAGAGACATTTGATTGGATGCATAAAATAGCAAATAATAAAGATGCTGAAGATTTAAAGGTTGATGCTACTTTATTAATACTTACGTCTCATAATAATGTAGTTAAAGAAGTAGAATTTAAAGGTGTATTCCCACAAAGTATGTCTCCAATAGAATTCGACGCTCAAGCTGATTCTATTGATTACGTACAAATGGATATCTCCTTTAGTTATACCTATTTCGAATTTAAATAAAATAACAGTTTACTTTTTCACTAAAGTATGATATAATATATAATAGTATGAACAATTTGCAACAAATATTAGAAATGTGGAAAACCGATTCCGTTATTGATGAAATGAACTTAGATGAAACATCAAGAGATTCCGCAAAACTCCATGGTAAATACCTAGAAATACTTTCAGTAAATCGAATGAAGCTTAAAAAAGCTGAGCTAGAATTTAAAGTGCTCCTTAAAGATAAATGGATGCATTATAATGGTAAGATGAGTAAAGAAGAAATCGATGAAAAAGGTTGGGATTATGACCCACTTAATGGATTAACAGTTTTAAAAGGGGATATGAGTTATTACTATGATTCAGACCCAGTGATTCAAGAAGCTCAAGCTAAAATAGAATATCTTAAAGAGGTAGTTGATACTGTAAAAGAGATACTCGAAAATGTTAAATGGAGACATCAAAACATTAAGAACATGATTGAATGGAGAAAATTTACTAGCGGAATCTAATGGATACGATAACTATTCAAAAGAAGAATGAAGTCTTCTTAAATGTTCAATGTGACCCATCTATAGAGATGGAATTATCTGAACACTTCCAATTCTTTGTACCAGGATATAAATTTATGCCAGCCTACCGAAATAGAATGTGGGACGGCAAAATAAGATTATTTGATTCTAGAAAGAAAACATTATACACAGGATTGCACAAATATTTAAAGGACTTTTGTGCAGTTAGAGATTATAACCTAGAAGTGATAGAATCGCCCCAATATGGTACACTAGAATCCGCCCTCAGCCCTGACATAAAGGGGCTATTATCCCAATTATCACTCTCTGTGAACGGAGGGGATATAATACCTAGACAATATCAAATCGAGGGACTCTCGCACACGCTTTCGAAAGAGAAAACCTTATTGCTATCACCTACTGCTTCTGGAAAGAGTTTAATCATATATTTAGCCATAAGATATTACCTAGATGTTTTTGATGGTAATGTTTTATTAATAGTACCTACAACATCATTGGTAGAGCAAATGTATTCTGATTTCGGAGACTATTCTTCAAAGGATAAATGGTCTCATGCCGAAAATTGTCATAGAATATATTCTGGTAGAGAGAAGCATGATATAAATCAGAGAGTTATTATATCAACTTGGCAGTCAGTACATAAATTACCACAATCTTGGTTTGCTGGATTTGGTATGGTTATAGGAGATGAAGCACATAACTTTAAAGCTAAGTCATTAACAAGTATATTAGAGAAATGTACTGAAGCTAAATATCGAATTGGTACTACTGGAACATTAGATGGAACTCAAACTCATCAGCTCGTATTAGAAGGATTATTTGGTCCGGTATATAAGGTGACTACTACAAAAGAATTAATGGATAATGACGATTTAAGTCAATTAGATATAAATATATTAATATTAAAGTATAAAGATGAGTACTGTAAACAGATTGTTAAAGAGAAATACCAGCAAGAATTAGATTTTATTGTCAGGTATGAACCAAGAAATAACTTTATAAGCAATCTAGCTTTAGACCAGAAAGGTAATACATTAATTCTTTTTAATTATGTAGATAAACATGGTAAACCTTTACATAGTCTATTAAGTACTAAAATGCCGAAAGGAAGGAAACTGTTTTATGTATCAGGAGAAACAGATGTCGACACGAGAGAATCCGTCCGTGAGATTACTGAGAAAGAAAAGGACGCCATTATTGTTGCTTCCATTGGAACTTTTAGCACTGGTATCAATATTAGGAATTTACATAACATTATCTTTGCTTCTCCAAGCAAAAGTCAAATTAGAGTCCTTCAATCAATCGGGAGAGGGTTGAGGAAGAGTGAAGACGGACAAGATACTAAAATATACGATATAGCTGATGACTTACATTGGAAAAATCAAAAGAATTATACCCTACAACACGCCGCTGAAAGAATTAAAATATATTCAAAAGAAAGGTTCAATTACAAAATGTTTGATATAAATATATAATATGGAAGGATTAAATATAAGACACTTCAAATTAATGAATGGCGAGGAGATTATCGGTCTCGTTGCTATTACGAATGATGATAACTTTATAATTGAAAGACCAGTTAGACTGAATCCAGGTATGTTAGGTGGAGTTCAGTTTAGCGCATGGTTTCCTTTTAGCGACATGAAAACATTTAAAGTACTTAAGAGTAGTATTATACAACACGTCCCTATAGCAGAGACTATCAAAGAGACGTATGTGCAATTTGCTCTTAAGATGGATAAACCCATTCAACAGATACAAACCAAGAGCGATGCTGAACTTCTAGAAGAGTACGAGAATCGTCTTGTTAATGAGTATGCTGAAGATGGAATACCGTCAGCTGAGACGGATAAAGATTATACTATTCATTAAATCTAGTATACCTCTATCCTCCCGGATGACTATATTATTATATCATACTTTTCACAAAATGTAAAGGACTTTTTCACCAAAAAGTGAAAATAATTTATTAAAAAAATATGTTTACATTTGGCCCAAACTATGATATAATAGAACATTATGGAGAATAATTATGGCACAAAAACTGAAGCCAAAAGAAAAGCCGCATTACGTTAACAACAAAGAGTTTTCTCAAGCTGTTATGGATTATGCAGTCTCGGCAAGAAGCGCAAGAGAAAAAGATACACAAGTACCTAAAGTCACAGATTATATTGCAAAATGCTTTATAAGAATTGCTGAAGGACTTTCCCATAGACCTAACTTTGTTCGATATACTTATCGGGAAGAGATGGTTATGGATGCTGTAGAAAATTGTCTAAGAGCTATTGCTAACTACAATATCGATACTGCTACGAGAACTGGAAAACCTAATGCCTTTTCGTACTTCACACAAATATGTTATTTTGCTTTTATTCGTAGAATAACTAAAGAAAAGAAACAACAAGATATTAAATTTAAATTCATCGAAAAGATGGGTATTGAAGATTTTGTTGCAATGGGTATGGATAGTGAAGGAGCCGAACAAACAATGGCTTATGTCGATACACTAAGACAAAGGATTGGTACTATTCGTACTAAAGACGAAGCAATCAAGAAATTTGCAAAAGAGGAGAAGAAGCGAGAGAAAGAAAAGCTTGAGCTCTTTATGTAATGAGAAAGGAAGAATTGGTAAGCTTAATAAACAATCTTCCTTGTGAGGATAAAAATGGTACTATTGATGCTATTGTTCATGATGTGAATGGTGGTATGTTTAAAACAGATAGTATTAGATTAGATATGGATGGAGGAAGACTTATTATATGTCAACTCAATTCACCAAACTATAAATCTAATAAAGAAAATTGGCAACAGGAGTTAGAATTTTATGAAAAAGATGTCAACTAAGCAAAAGAAAAGAAACAACATAATTTCGTCTAAGAGATTTGAAAAGGCTAAGAAAAGAAAGCCACATCTTGAAATGATTGCAAGAGCGATGTTAAAGATAAAGATATCACATAGAAGAATAGAAAGAGCAAATCGAAGAATGATTCGATTATCTAAACAAGCGCAAGCTGTAAATCAACGAGCATTATGAAAGTAGCAATATTGAACGACACTCATTGTGGTGTCAGAAATAGCAGTGATATATTTCTAAAGTATCAAGGTAGATTTTATGAGGATATATTCTTTCCTTATTTAAAAGAACATGACATAAAACATATCTTGCATTTAGGAGATTATTACGAACATAGAAAGTTTGTCAACTTTAAAGCTCTTAATACCAATAGAAAACATTTCCTTGAACCAATGAAAGAAGCTGGTATCACTATGGATATCATCCCTGGGAATCACGACGTATACTTCAAGAATACAAATGAACTTTGTTCTTTGAAAGAACTATTAGGATATTTTACTTCTAACGTAAATATTGTAATGAAACCAACTGTATTAGATTATGATGGACTTGGAGTAGCAGTTATACCTTGGATTAATAATTCTAATTATGCAGAGTATACAAAGTGGGCAATGAAATGTAAAGCTCCAATTTTAGGAGCACATTTGGAATTGAAAGGATTCGACATGATGGCAGGGATGCCTAATCCCCATGGTATGAATGCTGATGTATTCTCAAGATTTGAGATGGTTCTATCAGGACATTTTCATACTAAATCAAGTCAAGGCAATGTGACTTATCTAGGTTCTCAAATGGAATTTACTTGGGCTGATGTAGATGACCCAAAGTATTTTCATATACTAGATACTGAAACAAGAGAAATCGAAGCTGTAAGAAATCCTATAACCATATTTAAGAAAGTCATATACGACGATACTAAAGTTGATTATGACAAATTAGACATTAGTCAGTTTGAAAAACATTTCATAAAACTGATTGTTATAAATAAAAATGACTTGTATATGTTTGATAAGTTTATTGATAGACTACAAAATATAGAAACATATGAGCTCAAGATAGCTGAAAGCTTTGAAGAGTATCTGGGAGAAAGCGTAGAAGACGAGAAAATATCCCTTGAAGATACTAATGAACTCTTGGATTCGTATGTAGAAGCTGTAGATACTGACTTAGATAAAGAACATTTAAAAGTCGAATTAAGAAAACTATATACTGAAGCACAAAACTTAGAGGTAGTATGATACATTTTAAATCATGTGAGTGGGAGAATTTTCTCTCCACTGGAAGTGACCCTATAAAAATCCAACTAGATAGAACACCAACAACATTAATCGTAGGCCAAAATGGCGCAGGTAAATCTACTTTACTTGACGCTCTTTCATTCGGTCTATTTGGTAAACCACATCGGGATATCAAGAAAGACCAAATGATTAATAGTATTAATAAGAAGAAAACATTAGTGACAGTTGAAATGACAATTGGTAGTCATGACTTTAAGATTGTTAGAGGAATAAAGCCAGGGAAGTTTGAGATATATCAAAATGGTAATCTTATTAATCAAGCTTCTAATGCAAGAGATTATCAGAAATTCTTAGAACAGAATATCTTAAAGCTTAATCATAAGTCGTTTCACCAGGTAGTTGTACTTGGTTCATCTTCTTTTATACCATTTATGCAATTGCCTGTTTGGTCTAGAAGAAATATAATTGAAGACTTATTAGACATTAATATCTTTTCTAAGATGAATATGTTATTGAAAGAACGTAATACAAAGATAAGAGATGAGTTAACAGACGTTAATCATCAAATCGATATTACCAAAACTAAGATGGACTCTCAACGTAAGTATATTAAAGATTTACAAGAATTAAATGATGACCAAATTCAGAATAAAAGAGATTCTATTGATACTCATAAAGAAGAGATTAATAAACTGTTTGACCAAAGTAAAGAATTAGGGAAGAACCTTTCAGCATCTATTACATCTGAAGAGAAACATAGTGGAGAATTAGTTAAGAAAATGTCTCAACTTGATTCTTACGATATGAACTTTCAAAATAAGATAAAAGATTTAGTTAATGAATCTAGGTTCTATGAAGAGAATGACCATTGTCCAACATGCGACCAAGATATCGATGATGAGTTAAAAGAAAGCAAACAGATTACAATCAAAGATAAAGCAACAGAATTACAAACAGCAAAAACTGACTTAGCTAAAAATATAGCTGATTTGAAAGCAGCTCAACAAGAAGTAGCAAATAGTCTTAATTCTCTTCGTCAGAAACAAGGAAAGATAAATAGTAATAATGATGCTATTGCTTTACTTCAAAAGGAAGTAGATAAGATACAGAAAGAGATTAATAGCTTACAAAGTCAAACTGGAGACGTATCAAAAGCGAAGAAAGAACTTACTTCGTTAAGAAAGAATAAAGATAAGTCAACAGAAAAGAAATTAGAATATGTAGAAGAAAGAACCTATAATGAAGTCATAGGTGAAATGCTTAAAGATACAGGTATTAAAACTAAAGTCATTAAGCAATATCTTCCTGTAATGAATCGATTAATCAATCAGTATTTACAGATATTAGACTTCTTTGTATCATTTCATTTGGATGAAAACTTCAATGAAACTATACGTTCAAGGCATCGTGACTCATTTAACTATGCATCATTCTCTGAAGGAGAGAAACAAAGAATCGATTTGGCTCTTCTTTTTACTTGGAGACAGATAGCAAAAATGAAGAATAGTGCTGCATCAAATCTCTTGATACTTGATGAAACATTTGATTCCAGTCTAGATATCGATGGGGTAGATAATCTCACAAAGATACTAGATACTCTTGACGATGGAAGTAATGTATTCATAATATCACATAAAGGTGACGTTTTAGAGAACAAATTTAGAAGTAAAATAGAGTTCTTTAAAGAGAAAAATTTCTCAAAAATCAAGTAAAAACAGGGAAAATCTTACACCTAAAAAGTAAAAGGTGATAAGAGTGCTAATTATTTTCACTTTTAGGTGAAATAATCCTTTACATTTGCTCCGAACTATGATACAATATACATATATTACGGATAAGGAAACGCAATGATTAAACACAAAAGCACTCTCGCGAAATTAATGGCAAGAGAAAACATTACTGTACAATACGGTAATTATCAAACTGCTTGGTTCGATATTAAAGACAGAGTATTAGGATTACCTATGTGGAAAGACATGGGTAAAGACGTATCTGATTTACTAATAGGACATGAAGTAGGACACGCACTATTTACACCTTTCGAAGGTTGGCATGATAGCCCTGAGAAATTAGAGGGATGTCCTCGTTCTTATATCAATGTTATTGAAGATGCACGTATCGAAAGACACATAAAAGAAGCCTACGTTGGTTTAGTCGGCCCTATGTCAAGAGGATATAGGAAACTGTTTGATGATGGGTTTTTCGGGGACACAGCTCACCTCGAGTGGGACAAAGTAAAGTTGATTGATAAAATCAACCTCAATGCTAAAGTAGGGAATCTCCTTGACGTTCCTTTCACTGATGAAGAACAAGTATATATGGATAGAGCTATGAAAACAGTGACCTTCGAAGACGTCACTAAATTAGTAAGAGACGTATTAGATTATACAAAAGAAAATCAAGAAGAATTACTTAATCCACCTGAACCTCCAATGGTTGATTTACCTGAAGATGGCGAAGAAGAAAGAGAACAAGAACAGCAACAGCCGCAAATGGGTCATGATGATATGGAAAAATCAGAAGACGAAGAAGAAGCTCAAGCTAAATCAAAGCAAAAAGATACTACTAGTTCTGATAGACAACCAACTGATGAAAAAGCAGAAGAAGATAAAGACGCTGATAGCAAAGCTCCAGCTGAAGAAGATGTATCTGAAACTGATGAAAACTTCAGAAGAAAAGAGCATACTCTTATCGATAGGAACGAAGATGGTAGTCAAATATTAGTAGGTAATGACTTTAGAAAAGAAGTAGCAGATAAAATCGTTACTCCTTATAAAGAGTTAGCAGAGCAAAGAAAAAAGATGATGAAAGATAATGAGCTTACTCTTAACGATTCATATGAGAATTGGGATGATTATAACTACTATGGTGATAAGCCTAAATCATACCAAGAATTAAGAGACGGTTATAAATCATATATCAAAGAAGTTAAAAAGAATGTTAACTTTGCTGTTAAAGAATTTGAAATGAGAAAAGCTGGCTACAGATATACAAGAGCAACCACAGCTAAAACAGGTTCAATCGACGTAAATAGATTATGGTCTTACAAAACTAATGAAGATATATTTGCTAGAGTCACTAGATTAGCTGATGCTAAAAATCATGGTATGATGATGCTAATTGATTTCTCAGGTTCAATGAATGATATCATGGGAGACGTGTTAGAGCAACTTATACATTGCGTAGTATTTTGCAAAACAGTCAATATCCCATTCGATGTTTATGGTTTCACTAATCAAAATAAAGGCCTTGGCTCTAATCTCTATTCTTGGGAAGAAGATGATGAAGAAACAAAAAGAGTTCTCTCTAGAGAGTCTGAAGTTGCTCATAGCGGATTATCACTGCCACAACTTATTTGTTCAACTCTTAAAAAGAAAGATTACGATGAAGCATTAGAATTCTTATATTTAAGAAAAGAGTTCTGTAAAGACTCAATGACATACAGAGAAAGATGCATAATGGGCTACAACGAAGGTTATGGTTCAACACCATTGAATGAGGCTCTTATTCACTCTCATAAACTAATCGATTCGTTTAAAAGAAACAACAATATAGACAATATGAATTTAGTCGTGATATCAGACGGTGATGCTAACGGTATGAGAGTGGCAAAGAATATAAAAAGAAAGAATAATCCAGTTGACCATTATGCAGGCGCAATAATAAACATCATGGGTAAAAATACTTTGTTAAAAGATACACGAAAAGGTGGTACTAAATCTCTTCTAGAAAGTCTTAAGAAAAGATTTGGAGTCACAACAATTGGTTTCTTCCTAGCTGATAGTAGCCATAACTTTAAATACAAAATTGCAGATTGTGACCTTGACTTTAATAACTATTATAGCGAAGACATGAAGAAATACAATAGAGAATACAATAAAAACAAATGTATAACATTCAACGGCAAAATTGGCTATGATGAATTATACATTGTTAAGTCTTGGAAGAACGCATTAGCTACTGACGCTATAGATTTTGACCCTGAAACGGATGCTTCAAAAGGTCAACTTACTTCTCAGTTCAAGAAGTTCAGTAAGTCTAAGAAGCTTAATAAGACACTATTAACTAACTTTGGAAAGGCGGTCGCAGAATGAACAACACTATTCTGCTAATTATTTCACCTAAAAGTGAAAATAAACCTTTACATTTGCAGAGAACTGTGATATAATATACATATAAATTGATAAGGAGAAATACAATATTATGAAAAACTTGAAAAAATCCACAGAAATTATTCTAAAAGAGATTGCTACCAGATATCCTGATACAACTCAGTTTAGAAAAAATATCATCGTCGAAATCGGTAAAAGCTTCGGCTATACTGGTAAAGACTGGGACCCAATTATGACTAAAGATAATAGAGTCAAAATTGGTACTTACGACCTAGCAGGTCTTATTGAACCATTAAGAGAAGTCGCTGTTTCAAACACAGTGGTTCAAATGCCACAAAATGCTGCTCAAATGCAGTCAATTGTTAACGAAGAGAAAACATACGCTAAGGTAGATAAAACATTCGTACCTTGGGGTCCTTACTCTGACATCGTTAAAATTGTTAAATCAAATATGTTTTACCCAACATATATTTCTGGTCTATCTGGAAACGGTAAAACTTTTATGGTCGAACAAGCTTGTGCTAAAATAGGCAGAGAGTTTATAAGAGTTCAAATCAATCCTGAAACAGATGAGGATGATTTACTTGGTGGCTTTAGACTAATCGATGGAGAAACAGTTTTCTCTAAAGGTCCAGTTCTTAAAGCAATGGAAAATGGAGCTATCCTCTTACTTGATGAGATTGATAGAGCAACAAATAAAATTATGTGCTTACAAGGAATTCTTGAAGGCAAACCAGTTCTTGTTAAAAAGACTGGCGAAATTGTAGAACCAGCTGAAGGCTTCAATGTAATAGCCACAGCTAATACTAAAGGTAAAGGTTCAGAAGACGGCAGATTTACTGCAGCTTCTATCATTGATGATGCTTTCCTTGAAAGGTTTACTATTTCAGTTGACCAAGCTTTCCCTTCACTTAACATCGAAAAGAAAATCGTAGTTAAACACATGGAGAAATACAATGCAGTTGATACTGACTTCGCTGATAAGCTAGTCGTTTGGGCTGATATCATAAGAAAAACTTTTTATGATGATGGTGTTGATGAAGTTGTTTCAACTAGAAGACTTTGCCACATTGTTCAAACTTTCTCAATCTTTAAAAAGAGAGATAAAGCAATTGACTTATGTATCTCAAGATTTGATTTTGATACTAAAGAAGCTTTCCTTGATTTGTACAGCAAAGTAGATGCTGATGAAATTCAACAAGAAGCTGAAACAGTCGAAGCAGATTTAGAAGATATTGCTAATGAGACATATAATGACAAAGTCTAATATAGATTATAAATTTAACGAAGGAGCTCTTATTAAAGAGCTTCAGTCGTATATTGACAAAACTTATGGAGGTCACTATTCAAAAAATCAATTTCAATCTACAGAATTTATTCAAGATTGTGGACATGGAATTGGTTTCTCAATAGGAAACATTCTTAAGTATGCTCAAAGATACGGCAAAAAAGAAGGTCATAACAGAGCAGACCTACTTAAAATATTGCACTATGCTATAATTGCTCTGGATTGTCATGACAAAAATGAAAACTAATCGTTTACTTTTCATTGAAAGTATGATATAATAGTTATATTATGGAGAAAATATGAACTTATCAAATGACACCTTGAATGTGTTAAAAAACTTCGCAACAATAAATCCAAACCTTGTCTTCAAACCAGGACAAAAGCTAAAGACTATTTCAGAGTCTAAAACTATTCTAGCTTCGGCTGAGATAGTAGAAGACTTTCCTCAAGAGTTCGGAGTCTATGACTTAAACGAATTTTTGTCTGTCTTAAGCCTTATTGATAGTCCAACATTAGATTTTGAAGATAAAGCAGTATTGGTACATGGTGGTGGACAAAAGATAAGATATTTCTTTTCTGAAAGCGATATCCTTACAACACCACAAAAAGATATTCAGATGCCAGAACCAGAGCTAGGAGTTAATATTGAAGAAGATAAACTAAATCAGATTCGTAAAGCTGCAGCAGTTCTTGGTCATACTGAATTAACTATCTCAGGAAATGATGGAGTTATAACAGCTTCAGTCCTAGATACTAGAGATTCAACTTCAAACTTATTTGAGATTGAACTTGATAGAGACAATTCATGTAAAAATGAATTTAACTTCGTGGTAAGTATACCCAACCTGAAATTATTACCAGGTGATTACTTTGTAAGTATATCTTCAAAGCTAATCTCTAACTGGACTAATAGTAATTATCCGGTGGATTATTTTATCGCTCTTGAGAAAAACTCAAGCTACAATGTATAAATATACTTGTAGGAATGGAAGATGCCGCATGGGGCGGGTCTTTTACATTTCGTAATATGCATATTAGGAGAAAATTATGTCAGAAGATGTGAATACAAACGTTGAAGCTCAAGCTGAAGGCGTCCAATTAAGTTTGCAAGATATTGCAACTATGGTACAAATTATCGATTTGTGCTCAAAAAGAGGTGGGTTCGAAGGACCTGAGCTCGAAGCAGTTGGCGGTCTTAGAAGTAGAGTCGTAGCGTTTTTAAACGAAGCTTCTAACCAGCAAGGACAGGATGCGCCAGAAGGCGAAGTACCTGTAGCTGAAGAAGTAGCTGACGATTCATCAGAATCGTAATCAACTTGAGGGGTGAAATTCCCCTCACAATTTTATTATAGGATTATATCATGGAAAAAAATGAAAGAGCCAATTTGCTCAAGGCTTTACAAAAAGGGCAAGTCACAGTCACTTTTAGAAAAGTAGATACAGGGGATATCAGAGTTATGCCTTGTACTGTAAATCCAGAGGTATTAAAAGCCAATGGTGTTGAAACAAAAATGGATTATACCGCAGAACAAATGGAACATTTTGCAGTATGGTCATTAGACAAAAACGCATGGAGGTCATTCAGGCTAGATACAGTTGAAGGTTGGGAGGTACTCTAATGGAAGAATTCCTTTGGGTTGAAAAGTATCGACCAAGAAAAGTTCAAGATTGTATACTAACAAACGACCTTAAACAGATATTTCAAAAGACTTTAGAAGTTGGTGAGCTTCAAAATATGATGTTCACTGGTACTGCTGGTACAGGAAAAACCACAGTAGCTAGAGCACTTTGTAACGAACTTGATTTAGATTATATCATTATTAATGGTTCTGAAGAGTCAGGTATCG
>Ga0115011_10002295_pt1 | contig 13354 bp, 10 predicted proteins | sample TroAtlMetagenome_2_FD_88705 | JGI IMG/M metagenome (GOLD analysis project Ga0115011, IMG submission 88705) | Marine eukaryotic phytoplankton communities from Atlantic Ocean - Tropical Atlantic ANT8 Metagenome | ecosystem: Environmental > Aquatic > Marine > Oceanic | place: Tropical Atlantic... | reverse complement strand
TACAAATATAAAACTAGCTATTTTTAAAGGTGATGTCTTATGTAAATTTTTTATTAAACTGAAGATTTCTAAAAAATTAATAGAGGATATAATGCACTCTTATCCAGCTATAGATATGATATTTTCTTGTAATACAAATCAGAAAAATAAAATAGGAAAGCAGATGTTTAGCGGCTATAATATCCAATTTTTTGATTTTTCTAGTATTGATTATATGCCAATTTTCTCATCTTATCATGGCCAATTAGGTGAAGATAGGTTAGCTCTATCTACAGGGGGGATATTTTTTTATGGAAAAAATGTTTTAATTATTGATTTAGGGACATGTATCACATATGATGTTGTTTTAAATGGAAAATATGAGGGAGGGCAAATAAGTCCTGGTTTACAAACAAGGTTAAATGCACTTTATAAGTCAACTTCTAATTTGCCTAGATTAGATTTTGTTTTTCCTGATACATTTATAGGTAAATCTACTCAAGAATGTATTTTATCAGGTGTCTTTTTTGGGATGTTAAGTGAATTAGAATTAATGATAAAAAGATATACTAATGAATATGATGTAGAGGTAATAATGACAGGTGGTGACTCTAAATATTTTCAAAAATATATGAAAAATGTGATTTTTGATGATAATTTATTAATGAAAGGCTTAAATTGCATATTAAATGAAAATTTTAAAAATTAAATATTTTTTTCTAATTATTTTCCCAATATTTTTGTTTGGGCAGGTTAATACATATTCTCCATATTCTTTTTTTGGTTTAGGTAATTTAGCTCCCTCTGGCTTTACACAACAATTATCTATGGGCGCTTTAGGAAATTCATTTTTTGATACAGACCATTTAAATTTCTCTAATCCATCTAGTTATTCTTTTTTAAATTTAACTTCTGTGGAATTAAGTGGCATGATGCATATTAATAATATGACACAGGGCAGTCTTAAACAAAACAATATTAATAGTAATATTACTGCTTTAGGTTTAGGCTTTCCCATCTCTAAAAACGCCTCAATGGCATTTGGTTTAAAGCCATATAGTTTTGTTGGGTATGATATACAAACACAAGTAGATCATCAAGATTTTGGATTAATAGATTATAAATTTTCAGGTTCGGGTGGGCTTAATAATGCTGTTTTTGGCCTTTCTTATATGCTCTTTAATAAGGTTTCTATTGGTGCAAATTTAAATTATTACTTTGGAACGATTAATCAAACAAATGCAATTGAATTTGATACAGTGGGTTTTCTTAATTATAGGGAACAGGTTTCTACAATTATTAGAGACATGAAATTCGATTTTGGTTTAGGTTTTTTTCAACCAATAAATGATTATAATTTGTCAATAGGAATGGTTTTTAGTCCAAATGTAGATATGAATGGCAAGACCAATATTTTTTCTAATACATATACATTATCAGGTGATTATGAATATTTTGGAGATACAATTTCAGATTATATGATACAAGAAGGTTATATTAAAATGCCAAATTTTTTAGGGCTTGGGATTAATCTTTCTAATGGAAAAAATTGGCTTTTAGGGTTGGATTATAATTATACTACATGGTCTGATTATTCTTCATTTGGAGAAGATATAACATATATGGATGACCTGAGCACTTTTATTTTAGGCGCATATTGGACACCAAAATTAAAAGATATTCATAATTATTGGAATACGGTACAATATAGATTTGGTCTTTCATTTTCAAAAGGTTATTTAGATTTAAGTTATTTACAAGATTTAAATCTAACCTCTCCTTTATTAAAAGATTATACAATTTCTTTTGGATTAGGGTTGCCGGTTCCTAAAAATTTAAGTGAAGCAAATATTGGGTTTCAATATGGATTTAGAGGAAATAAAGATAATGACCTAATATATGAGCAATATTTTAATATTATTTTTTCTATTACTTTTAATGATAAATGGTTTACTAAACGCAAAATCGATTAACTCATGAGACAATTAATTTTATGTATTTTTTTTAGTGGGGTCATAATATTACAAGCGCAGGATATAGATTATAAATATGGACCTGATAAAACTATGACAGAAAATAATTTAAGTATATATACAGAATTTTATAAGCAAAATAATTATATAGATGCTTATAATTCTTGGCAATATTTATTAAATAATGCTCCCGCAAGAACAAAAAATATTTATATACATGGATCTAAAATAATGAAGCATCTTATTGATAATGAATTAGATTCTTTAAGAAAGGAGGTTTTAATAGACACTTTATTTTTTATGTATGATACTAGAAATATATACTTTCCAGGTAAAGAAGGTTATGTTTTAGGACTTAAAGGAAAGGATATGTATAAATATAGATCAGAAAAAACAGATGACTTATTAGCTTGTCAACAAACTCTTTTTGAATCGTTTCAATTAGACGGAGTTTCTAGCTCTGCTACAACTTTAAATTATTATTTTACGACTACCGCAAAATTAGTTAAAGCAGGAACAATTGAAACGGCGGAGTTAATAGCTTTATTCTCTGATGTTTCTGCTGTTATTGATTATAGGCAAGCGAGTTTAACAGAGAGTATTTTTACAGCTAAAAACGACTCCCTTTTAGATTCTAAAGGTCAAAAGGAATTAGTGAAAAATGAAAAAGAACTTGGCCGGCTAGAGGATGTGAAAACAAACATAGAGAAAACATTAGCTCCTCATTCTACATGTGAAAATTTAGTAGAACTATATTCTGAGAAGTTTGAAGATAATAAGGATAATATAGAATGGTTAAAAAGATCTGCAAAGCTATTAATCAAGAAAGATTGTACAGATCTGCAAATATATTTGGACATTGTTACGCTTTTGCATGATAAAAATCCTACTGCAGAGTCTGCTTTTAATATGGGGGTTCGTATGATTAGAAATGATAATAATAATGATGCATTAAGTTATTTTTTAGAAGCCTTAGAAAATGAAGATGACTATATACTTAAATCTAAATATTCTTTTTTCGTTGCTAAAACATATTTTAAAAAGTATAGTAATACAGATAATCAAGAATTTTGTGTTTTAGCAAACACATATGCTGTTCAGGCAGTTAATTATAGAGTTGGATGGGGAGAGCCATATATTTTAATTGGAGATTTATATGCAAACACAGCTGCTAATTGTGGTAATGATCCTTTATCAAAAAAAGCTGGATACTGGGCTGCAATAGAAAAATATGAATATGCAGCGTCTATTGACTCTAAATCAGCGGATGCTGCAAGAAAAAAAATAGATATTTATAAATCACAGATTCCTACACAAAGTTTATTATTTGAAAGTGATTATCTCAATCAGGAGACATATGATATTGACTGCTGGTACAAAGAAACAGTAAAAGTTCGCAACGTAATAGATTAATGAGGTTTCGTTTATTTTTTGTGTTATCTGTTATTTTATCTTGTAATCAAAAATCCGAAAATATGGAAGTAAATATTGAAACGGCTTATGAATTAAATAGTATATATTTTTTTAATGAGTCTGTTTCATTTGATTTATTTGCTCAAGAGATGAAAAAAGAAACAAAAAATATATCATTAAACCTTCAACATGACTTTGATTGTGTAAATATTAATTTGTTTCAGATGGATACAATATTTAATAGTTTAGATAGTATATTTTTGAATTTGAATGAACATTTAGATAGTATATTTTTAAATTTAAATAATAACACCTTAACAGAAATATGTTGTTTTTCTAAAGAGTTCTCATTAGACTATTATGATAAGAAAGGTAATATAAAGTTTAATTTAGAGGCAGATACGGCTATTCAATATATAGACAAAAATTTTATTCAATTAAAAAATAATGTAATTTTCAGTACTCCAAAAAATAAAAAACTTATGACAAACAATCTTTATTGGGATATATTGAACCACACGGTTTGGACTTTTGATTCTATTATTATAAACAATGTTGATACTGTTCAGGCAAGGGGGTGTGGGTTATTTTCGGCAGATAATTTTCAGCATTATAGAACATATGGAGTAGAGGGCACATATGATTTATTAGATTAATATTTTATGGACTACATAGTTATTATTATTTCCTTATTGTTTTCAGCCTTTTTTTCTGGTTCTGAGATTGCTTTTGTTTCTGCGAATAAATTACAAATTGCTTTAGATAAAGAAAAAGGAACTTTTTCATCTAGAATAGTATTTAATTTCTTAAATAAACAATCTAACCTGATTACTGCTATGCTAATAGGTAATAATATTGCATTAGTTATTTATGGAATTTTTATGGCAAAAATTTGCTCTCAACCCTTTAAATTATTTTTGATTAATTTATTTCATTTTTCTGAGGGAGCTACTTTATATTTTTCTGTAGGTTTATTAGAGGTTTTATTTTCCTCAATGATAGTTTTATTAGTGGCAGAATTTTTGCCTAAGGCCATATTTTCGATTATTCCTAATCGTGTTTTAAATATATTTGCTATACCTATATCTTTTATCTATATAATACTTTATCCGTTAGTTTTAATTATTGCTTTTTTTTCAAATTTATTATTAAAATTAGCTGGTTTTAAATCTAAGGATAAAAAGATAATATTTAATAGAGTTGATTTAGATAATTATTTAGATCAACATTATACAGAGAATCAAGAACAAATAAACCCCGAAGTTGAAATTTTAAAAAATGCTCTTGATTTTTCTTCTATTAAAGTTAGAGATTGTATGATTCCTAGAACTGATATTAGTAGTATTGAAATCAGTCATAGTTTAAGTGATTTACATCAAAAATTTATAGAATCAGGGCACTCAAAAATATTGGTATACAGAGATAGTATTGATAATATTCTAGGTTATGTACATTCTTATGAGTTGTTTAAAAAACCAAACACGATTAAGGATATATTATTACCTATATCAATTTTTGCAGAAAGTATGCTTGTTAAGCCTGCGTTAGATCAATTATTAGCCTTAAGAAGAAGTATGGCTGTAGTTATTGATGAATATGGAGGAACATCTGGAATTATTTGTATTGAAGATATTGTAGAAGAGCTGTTTGGGGAAATAGAAGATGAACATGATAATCCAGATTATATAGAGGAAAAAATAAATAATGAAAAGTACATTTTTTCAGCTAAGTTAAAGGTGAATTATTTGAATGAAAAATATAATCTTGAATTACCAGAAAATGAGGATTATGATAGTATAGGGGGAATGATTTTAAAATATTTTAATCAAATGCCTAAAAAAGGTGATAAAATAGATATAAATGGCTATACTTTTATTGCCTCTAAGGTGACAGATACATTTATAGAGGAGGTTGTCCTTATGTTAAATAATAAATAAATTGTATATTCGTACCCCAAATTTAATATATAAGTAATGGCAGTTTTAAATACTCTAAGAACAAATAAATATTTAAAAGTATTAACCTTTTCTGCAATATTTTTTATGCTTTTAATATTTGTTGCAGACCCTTCTTCTTTATTGGGTGCTGGTAATAGTAATACTGATACAGTAGTTGGTTCTGTATATGGATCTAATATAGAGCAGAATCAAATTGATTTAAATGGACGAACCGTTAATCCTTGGAACTTTGGTACTAGAATGGAGTTGTTTAATTTTTATAAATTGAATCCTCAGCAACCTTTTTTTTCGTTTGGCACAGTATTAGACTTGAGAAATACAATAATTGCAGATCTTGTGTGGGATAATTTTATCACTAGATCTTTTGTTGATTACGAAATGAATAATATGGGATTTTATTTTTCTGATGTAGAACAAATTGATTTGTATAAAGGTACAGTAACAGGTACTGATAATATTCACCCTTTATTTAGATCTTGGTGGACCCCTTTAGGATTATGTAATCAACAGGCTAATCCATTATGTATAGATACTATTTCAGGAATAGAATTGGAACAAGAAATAAAGTTGTGGAAAACAGAAAAAGAGAAGACAATTGAGGAAATAACTGATAAAATAAATAAGAAAATAACCCTGTCGGATCTTGAAAAGATAGAGTTTAGTAATAGCCAAAACTTATTATCCTTAGATGAAACTTATAAAAAAATATACATTGAAGAGGAGTCAAAAATACAGAAATATTTTTCTATATATCAAAATGGATATTTTATTCCAGATAATATTATCGCTTCAGAAAATATAAATGATAATAAAAATGCTTCAGGGATGTATATATATATTCCTTTTAGAGATATTAATAATATTTCCCCAACTGATGCAGAGATATTAGATTATTATAATAATAATAAGTACAAATTTCCTAATTCACAAAAAACAAGAGAATTAGATTATTATATGTTTATTAGTAAAAATAATGACAACCAGAGCGCAGACTCTATTTATGATGTAGCTAGAGAGTTTAATCGATCTGCTAGCACAGTTGAAGGATTTAAAGAATTAGCTAAAAGTTATAATGTTCAATCAGGTTCTTTGACATTAAATTCTATTATGGAAAATGAAATAATTTCACAAATTAACAATAATCCAAGTAGTGTTCGAGATGTTGTAAGATGGGCATATGGTGTTAATGTTGAAGATGAGATTATTGAAAATATAAATACAGGTGATACTTATCATTTAATGCAGCATGATATTCAAATTATTTTTTGCTTAAAGTCTATAAACGAAGATGACTATCAATCTCTAGATGATGTAAGGGCAGAAATTATAAAAGAATTAACTAATCAAGCTAGGGGACTAGAGGTCGAAAGATTAGTTAATGTTAAATCTGCAACTAAGCAAAAACTAAGTACGTGTTTTAACGATGGAATTACTTGTATGACAGACTTATTTCAGCTACTAAAAAAAGATGGAAAAGAAGAGGGTTCAGGCTTTCCTAATATACAGTTAGAAAATATTCAAAGTTTAAAATTTACAGCAGATAAATTTCAAAATAGAAATTTAGATGACCCGGAATTAATTGGGACTTTTTTCGGGATGCCGATAGATGTAGTTTCAAATCCTTATGTAGGAAAGGATGGTGTATATATTTTACTTAAAAATGAAGAAAAAATAGATGATTCTGTTCGTTCAATTTCCATCGAAGATACTCGTAGAAGATTTTTAGCTAAGTCATTTTATTCAAACGTATTAGCCTTTAGAGATCAAATTATTAATTTTACTAAAGAAAATGAATCTATAACAGATAGACGTTCTTTTATTTATTAATTTATCTTAGCACCTCCATTCTATAAGAATCTAATTTTATAAGTACAAAGACTAAGATAGTCATAGATATTAAAGAAGACCCCCCATAACTGATAAATGGCAGAGGAATCCCTACTACAGGAAATATACCTATACTCATGGCAATATTAATAAATAGATGTATAAACAAAATAGAGGCCGTTCCATAACCATAAACTCTAGAGAATGTAGATTTTTGTCTTTCACTCATAACTAGTATTTGGGATATTAAAGAGAAAAATAATAACAGTAATATTAAACATCCAATAAATCCAAATTGTTCTGCTATTGCTGAAAAAATAAAATCTGTACTTTGCTTAGGCACAAAACCACCATTTGTTTGTGTGCCATTTCCATAACCTTCTCCTATCCAACCGCCATTACCAATAGCAATTAAAGATTGTTGTACATTATAACTTGTTGGTAGTTTTTGAAAAACAATATCAATTCGATCTTTTTGATGTGTTGGCAGGTTAGTATATAAATAATTAATAGATATTGTTAAAATTAAACCAGTTGATATTAAGATTGCTATATTTTTTATATATGTTTTTATTTTATTAAAAAATAAAAACAGAAAAATTGTAATAGGAATAGTTAGTAATAATGTTGTTCTAGTTCCTAATAGAATAACACTAATAGAAATAATAGATAAATAAATAATAAAAAGAGGAATCCATTTTGATAATCCTTCTCTGAATAAGGGTATAATAAAACACAAAAAGATTAAAGCAGAACCTGCGTCTGGTTGCATCAAAATTAAAATAATTGGAAAAATTATAATTAGTATAATTAAGGTTAAATGTTTGACTTTTTTTTTATTAAACAATGATACATTATAACTTGACAAGTATTTCCCAATTGCCAAAAGGGTTCCGAATTTTGCTATTTCTGATGGCTGAAAACTAAATGAACCAAAATTAAACCAAGATTTAGCTCCAAACTTCTCCGTGCCTATAATCAAAACACTAATTAATAATATAATTGATATTATATATATATTATATGCTAACGATATTAAAAATTTGCCATCTAATATTAGGATAAATAAACCAAAAAAAAAGCTGACACAGGAGAATATAATTTGTTTATTAAATTCAGATTTATCTACCGATGATAGGGTTATTAAACCTATTATTAATATTGTCACATATATAATGATTAGTTTCCAATTTATAAATTTATACTTAGGGCTTCTAATCATATAATTTGGAATTTAATTTTTCTATCACTTGTTTTTTCCAATATTTTGATAGCTTTGACCTATTGACAAATGAAGTGTCAATACTGTCTGTTAAATATTGCTCGATACAAAGACTAGCAATTGGTGCGGCAGTAGACCCGCCTGATCCACCATGTTCAATGTACACACAAATAGCAATTTCAGGATCTTCTTTTGGCGCAAATGCAATAAAAACAGAATGATCTTCACCTTGCATATTTTGTACTGTTCCTGTTTTTCCACAAATAGATATGTTCTTTATAAATGCTTGTTTGGCGGTTCCTTTTTCACTATTTAAGACACGCTCCATGCCTTCAATCATATAATCAAAGTAATTTGAAGAAATAGATACAGATTTTTTTTTAGTTAAATTTTCATTTATTTCTTCCCATTCATCACATTTTACAAATGGTTGTTCAGTTTGTTCTGTACATATTTTTTTTATTATATGTGGAGTAAAAAAATAACCTTTATTAGCGATGATCGCCGTATAGTTTGCTAGTTGAATAGGGGTTGTAGATATCTCTCCCTGACCAATTGCAAGAGAAATAATATAAGTTGATGTCCAGTTATTATACATATTATTATAAAATGTACTATTAGGAACATTCCCAGGAACACCAGTATATAGGTCATTATTTAAATAATTTCCAAATCCAAATTCTTTAATATATTTTTCCCAAATATCTAATCCTTCTTCAGCTGATTTTTTATGAATTAGTTGATGAAAAATTTCAGAAAAATAAGAATTACAGGATTCGGCTATTGCATTTGTAATGTTTAATGGTGGATGGTCAGTTCCATGACATGATACTGTTTTATTAGGATGTCTCCATCCGAAATTACAATCAATCTTTGTATTTACTGAAACTATATTTTCTTCCAAAGCAATTAATGCAGTTAACATTTTTAATGTTGAACCAGGTGGATATGCTGATGATATAGATCGATCAAGTAATGGCTTATTAGAATCTACGTGTAGTATTGGATACATTTTATTTCTGTTGTCACTAATCATACTAGATGGATTATAATTTGGACTTGTGACCATACATAAAATCTCTCCAGTTTTTGGCTCTATGGCTACAATACTTCCATTATACCCGTTCATTAATTTTTGACCTAATTCTTGTAATTTTGCATCCATAGTAATCATAATAGATTTTCCTGGATTTTGAAGAGTGTCAAATTCACCATTTCTATAATCAGATTTTGGAACGCCAACAGAATTAGTTACAATATATTTAACACCTTTGTCACCTCTTAGTAATTTTTCATAGGATTTTTCAATTCCTGTTTTTCCTATTTGATCTCCCTGCTGATAATATTTATTTGAGTCTGCTTCTAATTCTTGTTTATTTATTTCTCCTGTATACCCTAAAATATTAGCAGCATACCCAATTTCATATTGTCTAATCATATTAGTTTTTATATCAAAACCTTTCCATTGAATAGCTAGATTTTCTATTTTTTTTTTAGGAATATTTTCGATAAAAATAGAGGCTTTGTTTTTAGAGTATTTTTTAGCTTCAGTTATTTTTTCTTCAAATATTTTAACATACTTGTTAGTATCTATATTAATTTGTACACTATCAATTATATTAAAATATTTACAAAAATTTATAATTTCAACGGTATCATTTAAAGTTATTTTATTTGGAGTTATCATTAAATCAATAAGGCTATCATTTTTGACTAGCAAAATTTCATTTCGATCATATATTAATCCTCTTTCCGGAATAATGATTTGTTTGACTTGGGAATTGTTGGAGGCTAATGAATCATATTTTTTATTTTTGATTACTTGTATATAAAAAGATTTTCCTAATAAAATAAAAATAAAAAATATAATAATAGAGTATACAAAAAACTGTCTATTTGAAAGAGTTAGATTCTTCATTTTTTTTTATAAAAAATATAATATGAGCAAGTTAAAATGATAATAGTAAAGAAAGAACTAAAAAACGTAATTTTTAAAGTATAAAAGATATTTTGTAAATAAGAAAAATAAAACAATAAAAAATGATGAAAAATAGTTGTTGAAATCAGATATAAAATTAATCGGTAAAAATTTAGATCATGTAAATCTAAATCTTGTATATTATATCCCCTAACAGATATAATTCGTATGAATCGATATCTAAAATAGGCTAATGTTAAACTTGAAATTGCATGAACGGGGCCATAATCTTGAAATGTTAGAGATCCAATATCAATGATTAAACCTATAATAAAAGAATATAACAGTAAAATTACTTTATTTGTTTGAATGGGTAAGAAGAGTATAATTACAATATATAAATATGGATTTATATATTTTAAAAAAAGAAATTCGTTAAGGACGAAAATTTGCAAGAAAATAATGGATGAAATTATAAATATTCTTTTCATTGTCTGAATTCAATTAGTTCATCTTGTAATTTATCTTTTAGAATAAAAACTTCTTGTATATTTTGAAAGTTCACACCTAACAATACTTCTATTTTTTGCCCTTTAGAAGATGTTTTAGGATTAATTTTATCAATTTTACCAATATATACTTCTGTTTTGTTAAAAACTGAATCGCCAATATTTACTCTTTGATCAATGCCAATTTCTAATTGGGCATATTTATTTGATTTGCCGTCCCATGTTAGCTGCCCTTTTCCTGTTTGCTTTCCATTTTTTTTAATTGTAGCGAATATGTCAGTTTCTAAATGTAGTAGAGTAGTTACTTCACAAAAATGATTAGTTACTTTTGTAACTTCTCCAATAGCTCCATTTTCATTACTAACTTCATCTAGTTTTTCTATTCCATCAACCTTACCTTTGTTTAATAAAATTATATTTTTTTGAAGTGCCCAATTATTTTTTTCTACTCTTGCGTGTATGTATTTATATCTTTTATCTAAATCATCTGAAAAAATAAAATTAGCTTTTTCATTTTTAATAATTGATTTTAATAATTCATTGTTTTCTATTAAATCAAGTTTTTCGTTTTTTAAGTTTAGTAATTCTTGAATTAATTTTTTATTTTCTTTATTTAGTGAAAAATAATTTAAATAATTTTTTTTTGCGGAATGTGTGTTATGAAAAAAATTAGTAATTAAATTAAAACTTATATTTTCGTGGTAGGGGTTTAATTTAAAAATCAAGGATAAACAAAAAATAAATAGAAATAAAAAAACAATGAATACATGATTTTTTATTAAAATGGAAAATAAAAAGCGCATAAATTATTAAAAAAGTTACCTCATTAAAAATGGATAATGGTCTACATTTTTTAGAGCAATTCCAGTACCTCTAACTACAGCTCTTAATGGATCTTCTGCAATAAAAACAGGTAAATCAGTTTTTTTTGCAATTCTATGGTCCAATCCTCTTAACATAGACCCTCCTCCCGCTAGATATATTCCAGTATTATAAATATCTGCTGCTAATTCTGGAGGAGTCATAGCTAATGCTTGCATAATAGCATCTTCTATAGAAGATATAGATGAATCTAGTGAAACTGCAATTTCCTTATGTGAAACAATAACTTGTTTTGGTTTTCCAGTTGTTAAATCTCTACCCTGTACTGGCCAGTCTTCTGGAGGATTGTCTAAATTTTCAGTAGCAGCCCCTACTTCAATTTTTATAGTTTCAGCCGATCGTTCTCCTACTACTAAATTATGATGAGTTCTCATATAAAATTTTATATCAGAAGTAAAAATATCTCCAGCAACTTTTACAGATTTATCACATACGATTCCTCCTAATGCCAATACAGCAATTTCAGTTGTTCCTCCTCCGATATCAATAATCATATTACCTTTAGGTTCCTGTACATCAATACCTATACCTATTGCGGCCGCCATTGGTTCATGAATTAGGTATACTTCTTTGGCTCCAGAATGTTCTGCTGAATCTCTTACTGCTCTTTTTTCTACCTCTGTTATTCCAGAAGGTATGCATATTACCATACGTAATCCAGCTGGTGCAAAAATTCGTTTTTTTAATGATGGTATTTTTTTAATAAACTCACGAATCATATGTTCTGCAGCATCAAAATCAGCAATGACACCATCTTTTAATGGCCTAGTTGTTTCAATTCCTTTGTGAGCTTTTCCATGCATTTGTTGAGCCTTAGCTCCTACAGCAATTACTTTTCCAGTTCTAGTTTCAATAGCAACAATAGATGGTTCGTCTACAACTACTTTATCATTATGAATGATTAAAGTATTAGCCGTTCCTAAATCAATTGCAATATCTTCATTCATAAAATCAAAAAATCCCATAGTTTTATATTTTAATGTTTAAAATGTCTAGTCTTAGTAAGTACCATACTTATATTATTTTCATTACAAAAATCAATTGATAGCTTATCATTAATTGATCCTCCTGGTTGGATAACAGCTTTTATTCCATTTTGATATGCTATTTTTACGCAATCCGGAAAAGGGAAAAATGCATCAGAAGCCATCACTGCTCCATTTAAATTAAATCCAAAGTTTTCAGCCTTTTTTATAGCTTGTTTTAATGCATCAATTCTTGAAGTTTGTCCACACCCAATGCCAATTAATTGTTTGTCTTTTACTAACACTATTGCATTAGACTTTGTGTGCTTACACACTTTGCTTGCAAATAGTAAATCTTCTAATTGATTTTTTGTTGGTTTTAATTTAGTTATTTTTTCTAAAATTTCCTCACAATCTATTAAAACATCTTTTTCTTGAGAAAGGATTCCATTTAAAACAGATTTATAAGTTATATTAGGAAGTATATTAGTTTTATTTAGTTTTAAAATAATTCTATTTTTTTTTAATTGTAATATTCCTAAACTTTCTGTATTAAAATTGGGGGCTATAATTATTTCAAAAAATAGTTCGTTTATTTTTTTTGCAGTTTCAAGATTAATTTCAGTATTAGTAATTAAAACTCCCCCAAAAGCAGATATAGGATCTCCCTCTAATGCTTTATTCCAAGAATTTAATACAGTATCTTTT
>Ga0115011_10002294_pt1 | contig 13358 bp, 12 predicted proteins | sample TroAtlMetagenome_2_FD_88705 | JGI IMG/M metagenome (GOLD analysis project Ga0115011, IMG submission 88705) | Marine eukaryotic phytoplankton communities from Atlantic Ocean - Tropical Atlantic ANT8 Metagenome | ecosystem: Environmental > Aquatic > Marine > Oceanic | place: Tropical Atlantic... | reverse complement strand
TGTGGTGCCACGATCAGCCCTACCCAAAAACCAGTTACAGTACTAATTTGATATGCAAAATATGCCCCAAGCATATAAAAAGCAGCGTGTGAAAGATTTAACACACCCATCATTGAAAAAATGAGTGTTAAGCCACTTGAGAGCATAAAAAGAAGAAGCCCATAAATTAACCCATCAATCAAATTGATAATTATTAAATCCATTACTCACCTTTTGAAAAAATAAATGCCCCGCTGGAAGGCGGGGCACTCTATAGAGAATTTATGGTCTTTTCATCTTACAGGTTGTGGGGCTGTCCATAGATGCCATTTCCACTGTCTTAAAGATCTTTATACCATATCCAGAGTTATCAAGGTCGATATCAATTCCATCATCAGTATGAATACCAACATGAACATTCTGAATCGCTTGATGATCTTTAGCTCTCATTAGAACCTTTGTGCCTAGAAGTTTAGAGTCGAATTCCATCCCTTCGAGGGCTCTTGCAACTGCTACCATATCATCAGCCGTACCTGCTTTGTTTATAGCGGCTGCAAGCATCTGAGCTGCGTTTATAATTCTAGGCTGAGACAAGTCCCACTTAGGATACTTCGCCTTAAATGCTTTATGATAAGCAGACAATTCTGCTGAAGGTGGAGGGTTATGTAGCCCTTCTCCTACAAGATGCAACATACCTTTTCCAGATTTACCAAAAGTGGCTGTTATACCGTTACTGGCACAGTAGTAGCAATATACTGGACCTTTATAGCCAGACTCTGACAAAGATTTACCCAGATTCACCATATCAGCACCCCAGTTTCCTGTGATAACACCATCCGCGCCAGACGCTAGGATCTTTCTAGCATAAGGTGTGAAGTCTTTAACTTTACCGATTGGATGTAGCTCATTACCCACGATCTCTATTGAAGTTTTTTGAGCTAGATACTTTTCTGCTGCTGCCGCAACGGCTTTCCCGAAAGAGTAATCTTGGCCAATCAAATACATTTTCTTTATTGAAGGCACCTCGGCAATAACGTCCGTTATAGCATCCATCTTGATATCAGCATTTGCATCAAACCTAAAATGCCAAAAATTACACTTGTCATTTGTAAGAGCTGGATCGACAGCTGAGTAGTTTATAAAGATTACTCGCTTGTCAGGATTTCTCTTATTATGCTTTTTTACCATATCAGTAATTGCGTTAGCAATACCTGAAGAGTTACCCTGAGCAATGAAACGAATACCTTTGTCTATCGCTACCTGCACTTGGACCAGTGACTCTTTTCCATCCATCTTGTTATCAAGAGCTACCACTTCCATCTTTTTTCCACCTAGCACTCCACCTTTTTCATTCACGAGCTTTTCAACTGCAAATTTCCATTCTGCCAGACCATTTGAACCAGTAGTTGCAAATGGACCTGATAGCGGATCAATGAAGGCAACTTTTACAGTATCAGCAAATGCACCCGAGCTTATAAAAACTCCGGCGGCTAATGCCATACCGATTAACTTTTTGAAAATTTTCATTAATTAATCCTCCCAGATATAATATTTTTGATTAATTCGTTCAGATAATAAATGATAAGTTTAAACTTTTCTCTAGGTCAACCCTTAAGTTTACTAAGGGGAAAGAAATTTATTGATTGTATTAACAATGTACAAAAGGTGACTAATTAAACAAAAAAATATTGGTTTAATTTTAATTTCATTCAAAAACTAACAGGGTTTGGTATTGTTTGATAATCGATTCTTAATTGATTTTTAAAAAATGATACTTATTAAAAGTAATACTAATTAGCAAAAAAATAATCAGATGAGGGCAAGATGAATGAAATAAACAATGAAGGCGCATTAACCAGAAACACATACTCAGAATTAAAAAGTAAGGTAGGGCAAAAAGTCGGAGTTTCTGAATGGTTTGAGGTTAATCAAACCATGATCGATCAATTTGCTCATTTAACTCAGGACCATTTCTTCATTCATGTAGACCCGGAAAGAGTTGTAAAAGAGACACCGTTGAATTCTACTATCGCCCACGGGTTCTTATCTGTTTCAATGCTTTCAGCCATGTCGTATACCTGTGTTCCAGGAATACAGGACGCTCATTTTGGATTAAATTACGGATTTAACCGTATGCGGTTTGTATCACCGGTTCCAGTTAATTCAAGGATTAGAGGGCATTTCAGCCTTAAGGAAATCGACAAAAAAGAAACGGGTGAAATAACCATAATATATGATGTTTTTGTGGAATTGGAAAATCAAGAAAAGCCAGTGGTTGTAGCAGAATGGATAACCAAAGCTTATGTTAAGCCAGAGGCTGCCTAATAAAATCAGTTTAAAGATTGTACGAAAATTTTTGTATGTTAATATGAGTCGATTATTTCAAAACATTTTACTTTTAATTATTGGAGACCGGATATGCGAGAAGCCGTAATTGTATCAACAGCTAGAACACCTATTGGGAAAGCTTACAGAGGAGCATTCAATGACACTTCAGCTCAAGAGCTAGCAAGCCATGCCATTGAAAACGCAGTTGAAAGAGCTGGAATAGAAAAGAGTTCTGTAGACGACGTTATAATGGGTGCTGCACTGCAGCAGGGTTCAAGTGGTGGAAATATAGCAAGGCAGGCAGCGATCCGAGCAGGTCTTCCCGTAACTGTTCCAGGTATGTCTGTAGACAGGCAGTGTGCAAGTGGGATGATGGCTATCGCAACAGCAGCAAAACAAATAATTAATGATGGAATGGATATAACCGTTGGTGGCGGAGTTGAGTCAATAAGCTTAGTACAAAACGATAAGATGAATGGTTACAGAGCTTATGATCCTTGGTTCAAAGACAACCAGCCAGATATGTACATGACTATGATTGAAACAGCTGAAACAGTGGCAAGCAGATATAACTTAAGCAGAGATTACCAGGATGAATATTCATTGCAATCACAACAAAGAACTGCTGCAGGTCAACAAAGAGGGGCTTTTGATGATGAAATAGTACCCCTGACAGCGACAATGAAGGTTCAGGACAAAGAAACAGGCGAAATAAGTGACAAAGAATTTAGACTAGAAAAAGATGAGGGGAATAGACCCAGTACAAACATCGAAGGATTGTCTTCACTAAATCCTGTTTTTAAAAACGGTCTAACTATGAATGAAGGCGGATACATCACTGCTGGAAATGCTAGCCAACTGTCAGACGGTGCATCCGCTTCAGTATTAATGGAGTCAAAATTAGCCGAAAAGAAAGGTCTCGAACCATTAGGTAGATACATGGGCATGATGGCTGCTGGCTGCGCTCCCGATGAAATGGGCATAGGTCCAGTTTTCGCGGTTCCTAAATTGTTAGAAAAACATAACCTAAAGATGGACGATATCGGACTGTGGGAATTGAATGAAGCTTTTGCTGTCCAGGTTCTATATTGTAGAGATAAATTAGGTATTCCGAATGAGAATCTTAATGTTAATGGGGGAGCAATATCAATTGGTCATCCCTATGGAATGTCTGGAGCCAGGATGGTAGGCCATGCTCTTATTGAAGGTAAAAGACGAGGTGTTAAATACGTTGTTTGCACCATGTGCATTGGCGGTGGAATGGGTGGAGCTGGGCTTTTTGAGGTTCTTTAATGAATTTACAAAATTCTGTAAATATTCCATCAATACTTAAAACTCCTAAACTGCCCGTAATTGCAGCGCCGCTCTTTATAATTTCAGTACCTGATCTTGTTATTGCTCAATGCAAAGCTGGTGTAATAGGTAGTTTTCCAGCTTTGAACGCGCGAGAAAAGGAGGGCGAACCAATTGAATTGGAAAGGTGGTTAAAAAAAATCACGGAAGAACTGGATAAACATAACCAGCAAAACCCTGATAACCCAGCAGCTCCCTTTGCAGTGAATCAGATTGTTCATAGATCTAATTCCAGGTTAATGAGAGATATTGAAATTTGTGTAAAATGGAAAGTGCCAATTTGGATTACATCCCTTGGAGCCAGACCAGAAGTAAATGAAGCGGCTCATTCCTGCGGAGGTATAGTTCTTCATGATATTATAAATAATACGTTTGCACGAAAAGCCGTTGATAGGGGCGCTGATGGTTTAATAGCTGTGGCAGCTGGTGCTGGTGGCCACGCAGGTCCCCAATCCCCATTTGCCTTAATACAGGAAATAAGAGAATGGTTTAATGGCCCTCTTCTTTTATCTGGTTCAATCGCGACAGGAAAAGCTCTTTTGGCATCTTTGATTATGGGAGCAGATATGGGATATATAGGCTCACCTTTCATTGCCACTCAGGAGGCTAATGCGTCGGATATTTACAAGAACATGATTGTTGACTCTACCGCCGAAGATATTCTTCTATCTTCTTTATTTACCGGTGTTTCCGGAAATTATTTAAAACCATCAATAGAAAACGCAGGTATGGATCCTAGTAATTTAAAAGATGGTTCGGTGAGAGATATGAATTTCGATCCAACAAAAGACAAACCCAAGACTTGGTCAGAGATTTTTGGATGTGGCCAAGGTATATCAAAAATTAAATCAGTCGAGTCTGTGTCACAGTTCGTAAAAAACCTTGATGAAGAATATCGAACTGCGATTACAGAATTCAAAAATAAATTTAGTTAAATCAATTAGGAGAAAAAAATGGATTTAGGCGTCACTGAAAAAGTAAAACCGTTAATAGATAAGGTAAGCGAGATGGTTTCCAACGACATTGAACCACTTGACAAGGAATTTCATGAAGAAGTTGGTAAGCATCCTTCTGGAAGCAGGTGGCAACTAACAGACCGACAATTAGAGATACTTTCTTATCTTAAGGACTTAGCTAAGAAGCGTGGATTATGGAACTTTTGGCTCACAGATTCTGAAAAAGGATACGGACTTACTACTGTCGAATACGCCTATCTAGCAGAAGAAATGGGAAAAGTTGGGATTGCTGCGGAAGTTTTCAATTGTAGTGCTCCTGACACAGGAAATATGGAAGTTATTGAAAGATATGGCAATGAAAACCATAAAAAGAAATGGCTTCACAAACTGCTAGAAGGAGAGATAAGATCTGCATACTTAATGACAGAGCCAGACGTTGCCTCATCAGACGCAACTAATATTTCTTTAGAAGCCAAATTAGATGGTGACAGCTGGGTTCTTAACGGTCAGAAATGGTGGTCATCAGGTGTTGGAGACCCAAGATGTAAGGTCTTTATAGTGATGGCTCTTACTGACTCAGAAGCTACTAAACATTCAAGGCATTCTATGTTTTTTGTAGACGCTGAGTCTGAGGGATTTGAAGTATTAAGATATATGAACGTTTTCGGGGCAGATGATGCCCCCCACGGACATGGGCATTGCAAATTTACGAATGTTAAAGTCCCAAAAGAAAATCTTATCCTAGGAGAAGGACGAGGGTTTGAAGTGTCTCAAGGTAGGCTTGGCCCAGGAAGAATTCATCATTGTATGAGAGCAATAGGTCAAGCAGAAAAAGCGCTTGAGCTTATGATAAGAAGAGCCAGAGATAGAGTTGCGTTTGGTAAACAGCTCACGGAGTTAGGGGCAAATTATGATATCATTGCTAATTGCAGAATGGAAATTGAACAAAGCCGGCTGCTCTGCCTCAAAGCTGCTTGGATGATGGATACTGCTGGAGTAAAGGCCGCTCAACCATGGATTAGCCAAATAAAGGTTGTAGCTCCTCTTATGGCATTAAAGGTAATAGATGAGGCCATTCAAATGCATGGAGGTATGGGCATCAGTCAAGATACTCCTCTCGCGCATATGTGGACACACGTTAGAACATTGAGATTAGCAGATGGCCCCGATGCAGTACACCGGAGACAGGTTGCCAGAGCTGAACTGAGAAGATATACGAACTAAAAAGTCCATCTATGAGTGAGCTTATTTTAATTCGACACGCCCAAGCCTCTTTTGGTGAAGAGAATTATGACAATTTGTCGAAGTTAGGTCATAAGCAAGCAGAGATGCTTGGGAAGCTATTCAACGATCTTAAAATAAATCCTGACAAAGTGGTTATAGGAACCCAAAAAAGGCATCAGCAGACACTAGACAGTTTTGGTGTCTCAAAGCAAATAGATCAACATTCTGGCTGGAATGAGTATGATTTCAAAGACCTGCTACTCGCTGAATTTGGACCCAATATCCCATCTGAAATATTTACAGATCGTAAAACCCATTTTAGAACATTACGTTCAACAGTGACCAAATGGATGAACAACAAATTACCAAATGCAAAAGAAAAGTGGGAGGACTTTTCTTCTCGTATTAATGATGCTTTACAAACTAGTTGTGATTTAAGTTGTGAACAGGTTGTAGTAGTCACTTCTGGAGGTCCTATAAGTAGAGTTGTGTCGACCGCATTGAACACGCCAAAAGAAGAAATGATGAACTTAAACCTTCAGATAAAAAATACGTCCATTTCTAGATTTATCTTTACCCCTAGGTCTTTTTACCTCCACAGTTTTAACTCTACACCTCAGTTTGATGGAGATAACGCAAACTATATGTCATACAGTTAAAGAGGAAGACAATTGAACAAACCGGCTCTAGATATTGAACGAATAGGTTCTTACCTTGAAAAGAAAGTAGAAAGTTTTCATGGTCTAGAAAATTACGAAAGGTTTTCTATTGGTCAATCTAACCCTACGTTTTTGCTTAAGGCGCAATCTGGGAATTATGTTCTTAGGCGAAAACCTCCAGGCACCCTACTCAAATCTGCACATGCAATTGACAGAGAATACAGAGTTCAAGACGCACTTCATGAAACTGATGTGCCTGTAGCAAAAATGGTGCACTACTGTCATGATGATAGTATTTTAGGAGTTGAGTTTTATTTGATGGAATGGGTTGATGGTATTGTGTATGAAGATCCAAGCTTGCCAGAATTAAGCAAATCAGACCGACAATTTGTATTCAAAGAAATTAATAGAGGTCTTTCTTCTTTGCACAATGTTAACATTGACCATATCGATTTAACTGATTACGGAGCAAAAGGAAATTATTACGCGCGGCAGATTAGTCGTTGGTCAAAGCAATATGTTTCTTCTGAAACTGAGAAAATACCCGAGATGGATATCATGATGAAAGATCTTCCCTCAAAAATACCACTTGATAATAGCCCAGTTTCTCTTGTTCATGGAGACTTCCGCCTTGACAATATGATTTTTCATAAGGATAGGCCTGAGCTATTGGCAATTATTGATTGGGAAATTTCTACTACTGGTCACCCGATAGCAGATTTAGCTTCATTAATTATGCAGTGGGAGCTTCCCGCTGGGAAAATAAGCCGTGGCCTAAAAGGTGTTGATCGAATAAATAAAGGAATACCCTTGAACGATGACTTTATTAATCAATATTGCGAGTTTCGTAAAATTCCGCAAATAAAAGATTTTAATTTCTACCTAGCATTTTGTTTCTTTAGAATGGCTGCTGTTATCCAAGGAGTGAAAAAAAGAGCTTTAGAAGGTATAGCTGCAAACCCCGAAAGGTCCAATCAAGAGACTCTTTCTGTCCCAAAATTGGCCAAAAGGGCTTATGAATTAATGGAAGAACTATGAAAGAGAAAATAGAAAAATTACTTGATATAGAAACGCTAGACCTCAATCTTTTCAGAGGTGAAGGTGAAGGTGGAGAAGTTGCTTCAAGAGTATTTGGAGGGCACGTAATAGCTCAGGCTTTAGCAGCGGCATATAAAACTGTTAATGACAGACTTTGCCATTCTTTACACGCCTATTTTATAAGGCCGGGTGACCCGTCTACACCAATAATATACGAAGTCGACAGAGCTCGGGACGGAGGAAGCTTTACCACCAGAAGAGTAGTGGCTATTCAAAATGGCAGACAGATTTTTAATATGGCAGCATCTTTTCAGATTGAGGAACCCAGTTGGTCTCACCAACATAAAATGAAAGATGTCAAAGGGCCAGACGGTGTTTTAAATAGAAATGAGCAGAGAAAACTGATAGTGGAAAAGATCCCAGAAAAACGGAGAGCAAACTTTCTAAATCCAAAACCAATAGAAATACGAGACGTTGACCCTCCTGACTTATTTGAACCTAAACCAGCACCTGACAAAAATTTTCTTTGGTTTAAAGTAGATGGTACCCTTGATACAAAGGATCAGTGGGTACACCACTGTTTCCTGGCATATGCCTCTGATGTTTCTTTGCTAGGATCTGGAAATAGACCCCATGGTATTTCAGCCTACTCAGGAGATGTTATGCTTGCGAGCTTAGATCATGCAATGTGGTTTCATCACAAACTTAATTTTAATGATTGGCACCTTTATGAAATGGACAGCCCTTTTTCAGGAGGAGCCAGAAGCCTAAATCGAGGGAAAGTATTTACTCAAGATGGAACATTAATAGCCAGTGTTACTCAAGAAGGTCTAATGCGCCCTACTAAAAAGTACACTAATACTTAAACCTTTCATTCAACTTCGACATCCCAGATATCCAACCATCATAATCAGAGGCTTTGTATTGAATATATTTCTCGACTACAGGATGAGGAAGAACTAAGAATCTCTCTTCCCCAATCGTTTTAACACATTCTTCTGCAACATCATCAGGTTCTAACATACCGTCTTTCATAGCAACTGCGAAGTTTGGATCCAACCCATCAGTCATTGCGGTCCTTACGCCTTGAGGACAAAGCATTGAAACTTTTATTCCCTTACTGGCATAAGTAAATGCTAGCCATTCACCAAGACCAATTGCGGCGTGTTTGGTTGTCGAATAAGATGCATCTCCCACCTGTGAAAGTAATCCCGCTGCTGATGCAGTATTCAAAAAATAACCTTCCCCTCTTTTTTCCATTAATGGCACTAAGTGACGAGCAGCCCAAACATGAGACATCAGATTGACTTCCCAAATTTTTTGCCAGTCATCATTTGGTACTTCAATGCCTCCGAGATGGCCAATTCCTGCATTAGAGCAAAAGATTGATATAGGACCAATTTCTCTTTCGGTACTTCTGATTACTCTAGCAATGTCACCTTCTCTGCTTACGTCACACGACATTGCAGTTCCACCAAACTCATCAGATACAACCTTTGCTCCCTCAAAGTTGTTATCTGCAGCTACAACATGTTTAGCGCCGTGATTGTTAAAAGCTTTTACTAACGATCGACCAATGCCACTTGCGGCCCCTGTTACAACGACCACTCTGTCTTTTATATTCATTTCTTTACTCCTAAGTATTTATCTCCACATATATCCACCACCACAGACTGTCAAAGCTTGGCCTGTAATGTAGCTACTTGCATCGGACGCCAAAAAAACTGCTAACCCTTTTAAATCCTCTGGTTCACCTAATCTTCCCAGCGGTATTCTCTTGATTTCTTCATCGGCTTTCTCTTTATCATCCCAGAGGGCTTTTGCAAAATCAGTCTTTATTATAGCAGGACATATTGCATTTGCCCTCACACCCTTAGGACCGAACTCGGCAGCCAAGTTTCTTATCAACCCAATAACAGCTAGTTTGGAAATATTGTAGGTCCCCAATTCACCAGAGGGAATAAAAGCTCCCACGCTCGCAGTAATAGCAATAGACCCTCCTCCTCTTTTTACCATATCAGGGGCAACCATTTGAGCTAACCAATGGTTAGACTTAACATTTGTACCTAAAGTTTTATCAAAAGCTTCGTCTGAAATATCAGACATTGGACCGAAATGTGGATTTACCCCAGCATTACCAATTAACACATCAATTTCACCGATCTTTTCATGACAGCTATCTACAAGGCTCTCTAAATCATCTTTTCTGCCGGCATTCGCAGCGACAGGAAATGCTACCTCTTCTCCAACGATATTATTTATTTCCTCAGCAGTTGACTTAAGCTGATCTATCTTTCTACTAGAGATAACAAGTTTTGCTCCGTGTTCGGCAAGCGCTATTGCCATGGACTTACCCATTCCTTTTGACGCTCCTGTTACCAAACAGTTCTTCCCACTCAAGCTAAATAATTTTGACATGACTTTTATCTCCCCCTGTAATGATTACTTATTCTTCCAATTCGGAGCTCTTTTCTCAACGAATGCAGCCACACCTTCCTTGTGATCTTCTGTATTTCTCAAAACATCAATAATTTCATAACTTTTTTCTAGTGCAATTGGTATCTCCTCTAACTGATCCATATGGTTCAAGGCTTCCATTGAAGCCTTTACTGATGATGGACAGTTGCTTGCGATTAAAGCAGCTTTTTCTATTGCCTTCTCCAGTAATTTTTCTTGCGAAACAACTTCATTTGCTATCCCAAGTGCCAACGCTTCTTCTGCTCCAACACTTCTACCGGTTAGCATAATTTCTACAGCAGCTTTTTTTCCAATTTGCCTACTTAATCTTTGAACGCCTCCTGCTGCCGCAAAGAACCCAACCTTGACTTCAGGCAATGCAAATTTTGCATTTTCTGATGCAATAATTATATCGCAAGATAATGCTGTTTCCATACCTCCTCCCATAGCAAAACCATTCACAGCCGCAATGATTGGCTTGGTGCGGTCAAACCTATTTGTTAAACCGGCAAAACCGCTAGCTGGTTGATTAACTCGGTACTGAGCGGCCTGAGCAGAATATTTTAGATCATTACCAGCAGAAAACGCTTTTTCGCCTGCACCTGTAAGGATCGCTACCCATAAATCAGGGTCTTTTAGAAAATCGTTCCATATTTCATCTAACTCCCGACTCAATGGAGGGTGGACAGCATTGTAAACCTCTGGTCGGTTTATAGTTACTATCAGAATTTTGTCTTTTGTTTCCGTTTTTGCAAACTCATATTTTCCCATTTTTTATTTATCCTTTTTCTAAACTCTTACTTGCTGCTCAGCAAAATCAAGAATATTTTTTGAATCTTTACAAATACTTCTAAGTAAATCACTCACCTCAATATCGTAGCCTTGATCCCTCATATCTAAAAGCGAGCTTAAGATCTTCTCTGGCCCGATTTGGTCTGCCCAAAACAACAACCCGCCCTTATTTCTAGGAAATCCGTATCCATTAAGCCAAACGGCATCGATATCTGAGGGTCTCTGTGCCATACCCTCTTCTAAAATTTTTAAGGCCTCATTAATCATTGGGAAAACACACAGTTCAATTATTTCACTACTTTCCTTATTTATTGCATCTTTGTTTCCAGTAATATCCTTAATGATATTCTCTGTGATTTTAGAAATTCTAGGAACTCTATTTTCATCATAATCGTAATATCCAGCCCCCGTCTTCTGACCTCTTCTGTCCAACTCACAAAGAGCATCGCGGATTTTATTATCTGTTACAGCTCCCTTTTTCCATCCAATATCTAAACCCGCTAAGTCAGACATCTGGAAAGGGCCCATTTTAAATCCAAATTCATTCAATGCCTTATCAACCTCCCATGGCATTATGCCCTGATAGATTAAGTTTAAAGCCTGCTTTTGGCGTTCAAACAAGATTCTGTTGCCAACAAAACCTGGGCATACGCCAACTAACGCGGGAACTTTTTTTATTCTACCAGCTAATTCTAAGCAAGATGCTACAACAACATCACTGGTAAACTTAGCTCTAACAATCTCTAGCAACTTCATAACGTTAGCAGGCGAAAAAAAGTGAAGCCCTATAACATCATCTGGCCTTAGGGACTGCAGAGCTATCTCATTAATATCGAGTGCAGACGTATTGGTTGCCAAAATAGTGAAAGGCTTTGCTATCTTATCCAATTCTTTAAAAATTTTCTTTTTTAATTCCATATCTTCATAAACCGCTTCAACAATTAGGTCACAACCCATTAAATCTGTTAAAGTTGTTGAGGAGCTAATCATTGACATGCGAACCTTCAATTCATCCTCTGTTAATTTGCCACGCTTTATAGATCTTTTATAATTTCCAGTTATTACTTCAAGTCCAAGTTCTAACTTTTTCTGATCAGTTTCCACGATATGAACTGGCATTCCAGCGTTGGCAAAATTCATAGCTATGCCCCCACCCATTGTACCTGCTCCTATGACGCCAATGCTATGTATTTCTCTTTTTGGTAAAGATGCCGCTAACCCCGGAACATCCCATACCTTCTTTTCTGCTCTCTCTATGTAATCATTGGCTTCCATTAAACTTTTCCCATTCATTATCTAAGCATAATTTTTTTGTTAATATCCTATCCAATTTATCTGTTGCGCCTCGGGGCAAACTTTTATTTATCCACCAAAAATGAACAGGGATCTTAAACTTTGCTAGTTTATCTTTCAAAAACTCAGTTACACCATCATTTGAAAAACTATGATCTCCTTTTGTATGAATACAAACCCCTACCTCTTCCCCAAATCTTTTACTAGGTACCGGGAAAACAATTGACTCAACTATATCTGGATGCTTTTGAATAGCACCCTCAACTTCCAGACACGATATATTTTCCCCCCCACGACTACTTATATTTTTTTTTCGATCTCTGATTATAACAAACCCATCAGGGCTAAGGGTTGCAAGGTCACCAGTATGCATCCACCCTTCTTTGAGCACTTCGCTAGTTGCCTCAGGTTTGTTGAGATAACAACGCATGTTTGCAGGGCTCTTTAAAGCAATTTCGCCTAACTGTCCGTAGTTCACTTCCTTCCCACTTTCGTTAACAATTTTTATTTCCTGTATAGGAGGATAAAGCCTTCCAGCCAACTCAGGATTATCTAAATATTCATCTCCAGCTATACCTATTCCCAGGGCATTTGTTTCGGTCATTCCATATCCAGAGGCAATGTCGGTTGATGGAAGAGCATCTTTCTCTACTGCAGCCTGAGGTGGAGGTCTTTTTGCGCCTCCTGCTCCTAAAAACTCCAATGTTTCAAGACGCTTATTTTGAATAGAAGCTTCTTCAACTAAGTCTGCAACCACTGTAGGAACAGCAGTAATCCTGGTTACACTCTCTCTTTCAATAATCTCCACTGCCTTTTTTGGATCCCATTTATACATCAGAATTATTTTTGATCCTCTTGCTATCGAATATAGGAAATTTGGGTGTGTTCCATTAACATGAAATAGTGGAGAAGCGTTCAAGATACTAGACGGCCTTCTTCTATCTAACTTTTCTTGGTCAGCCAAAACGCCTCCAACCCTTTCTGCCATGAGCCATGAGAATGTAGCAGTGATAGCACCTCTATGTGTCAAAACTACTCCTTTAGGGTGTCCAGTAGAACCAGAGGTATACATTACTGCGCAATCATCATCACTATCAATATCGACCTCAATCTTTTTGGGCGCACTGTCTTTTAGAATATTTTCATACGACAAAATGTCCTTAATTTCTCCTGCTCGAGTAGAAATAAGCTTAATATTTTTCTTATCTGCGAAAGGTTTTATTACTTGTAAGCGCTCTCTGTCAGCAAAGCATATACGAGCCTCACTATCATCAAAGCC
>Ga0115011_10002292_pt1 | contig 13361 bp, 18 predicted proteins | sample TroAtlMetagenome_2_FD_88705 | JGI IMG/M metagenome (GOLD analysis project Ga0115011, IMG submission 88705) | Marine eukaryotic phytoplankton communities from Atlantic Ocean - Tropical Atlantic ANT8 Metagenome | ecosystem: Environmental > Aquatic > Marine > Oceanic | place: Tropical Atlantic... | reverse complement strand
AACTTTATCTTTATTTGGAATACAATCTATTATTTGTCCTAGTTCTTTTTTCATGTAGAATGGTTCGCCACCCGCGACGTGTACAAATTTTAAATTTTTATATTTTGAGAAACTATTTACAAACTCCATCTTAACTTGTGAACTATTAAATGCCAGTGATATTTTAGGACGGTCTCTCTCGGGTCTACGATAATAATAATTCGAACCGTTTTTTTTAAAATTATTTTCTCCTGATATCGGGCCAGGCAATTCCTGATTTTCTCCTGATGCGTCTGATTTCTGCCACTCTTTTCCTATCAGGTGACTTGCTTGTGGACCACAAAAGTTACACATATAGTTGCAAGTATTACCTGGTCTGATATCTAAGTATTCAATTTCGTCATCTGATACTTCTGTGCTTTTAAATATTTTATCGTCTAATGGTCCTAATTTTTCTATGAGTTGTTTTCTTTGAGATGTTATTCCCATCTCTTCTTGTTTTACACAATAAGAACAACCTTTTGGAATTTTTTTGTTTAAAACTGTTTGTCTTTGACGTTGTAGATATCTAGTGTTTTGTAAGTCGGTTCCAATAGTTTTAGTATCATTGTTTTTATTTCCCCATCCGTCTCCTGACCAATTAACATCTCGCCACACACAGCAAGGACCTATATCACCACGAGTGTTTACATATACTTCTTTCCATAGAGCCGGGCAGTAACCTTGATAGTCTTTTGGTAATTCTAATTTTTTATTTTCTGGTAGCATATGTACGTATTTAATGTTAATATACAACATGGCTGAAATACAATGGCATACAATCACTGATTTCTACACATTTGACAAGAAAAAATGCAGGCATAGAAAAGATCCACCTTACAAATGGATAAAATTATCTTGTGTATATAAAATTAAAATTGATAAAACAATAGTACACGTAGGTAGATCAGACACTTGCAAAAAGCACGGCGGTGCAGAAAAAGTCAGGAAAGCGATTGTTAATCTGTTGAACCTAACTGAAGATAATACTTCTGTTCCTAAAACAAAGTATTGGGAAGAAATTAGGTTGCGATATAGGCCAAATTCAACTAATATGAAAATAGGAATAATTAAAACCAATGCCATCAAAAGAACCTACATACAAGAAACCTCGTGAAGTAATAGAATATTACGAAGAATGTACTTGGCTTGATCCAACAAACGTACCACCAATGTTTGAAAATAACAAAGTATCTGTATTCTATGACAAATATCCAGTAACTAAAGGACACCTTTTATTTGTACCAAAGAAAAACGATGTTGATCATGTAGGAGAAGCCTATAAACTTGCTTTCTACTGCGGAGAAGAATGGATTAAAGAAGGCAAAATGGATGGATTCAATATTGGGCAAAACATAGGTGCCGCGGCTGGACAAAGTATTTTTTGGCCTCACGTACATTTTATACCTAGACACAACGGAGATAGTGATAAAGGAAAACATAACGGAATTAGACTATCATTCCCTAAAGGAAATCATCAGAATTATTATTAATGACAATTTATATTTCACCAGATGGAGGAGAAACTGTGTACAAACAAAAGAAAGATGGTACACGAGGTAAAATGGTTTCACAATCACAGTATGCTAAAGATGTAGAAAAAGAAATAGACGAAGCAGAAATGGTTGGCAGAGAAGCAATCAAACTAAGACGTAAGTATCCTACCCTGCAAAAAGCATGGGATAGATACAAAACTGTATGGCATATTGTTAACGAAGACTAATTAAAGATATGCCCTGGGTAAAATATTTTTTAATTGAAGAGAATTGGTGTAGCGGATTTCCTGATGCTATATGCGGAACAGACAATCCAAAAAAGGATAAAGAGTTTGTTGACTTCTGCGAAAAGCATCTTATAGACTACGGCTATAAATGTGATAAAAAAATTCCATCATTTATCAATAACGGAATCAGTTATTATTGTCATGCAAAAACTGCCAAACAGGTAGAAAAGAAATTTGAGATCACAGAGGTACACAACGATAGAGATCAACTGAAAGAAAGAGTCAAGAAGGACAAAGAATGGGACAAGCATATGAAGACTGATGAATACCTTATTGACAAGTTGGCTCATGATTCACAGAGCCTATGCAGAAGTAAACTTAAAAGAAATAAATTTGTAAATGAATTAAAAGATAGAAATAAAGATTTACCAAAAAACAAAGTGCATAAAAGAATAATGGATATGTTTAATGAAGAACTTTTGGTAATTGATGATGATTCTGTAGTCAAAACAGGAACTAAATTTACGGTGGGTGATGCAAGTATACGAAAGTGATTTACCAGTGCTGTACGCCGCTCTAAGACGGTTTAAAGGGGTGATTAAATAGTATTATGACCAAGTTTGTAAGTATTATAGGAAATGGAGAAAGTCGTTTTGGGTTTGACATAACACCACTAAAACAGTTCTCTACTGTCATTGGCTGTAATGCTATGTTCAGAGATTATAACCTAGATTACATAGTATCTGTAGACAAACATATGTGTCAAGAAGCCGCAAACACTTGTGGAAAAGGCACAACAATCTACACTAGAAAAGATTGGGTAGGACAATTTGCTATGTGGCCAAATGTTAAAGTATTACCACCTCTACCTTACGATAATGATGAAAGATGGGATCAACCTTTTCATTGGGGGACAGGACCATATGCCGGCCTAGTAGCAACAATGTTTAAACCTAAAGTAATTTTTATGTTAGGATTTGATCTGCATGGTTTACCAAAGCAAGGTGTAAACAATATCTATAAAAACACAAAAGGATACGAATACATTAAAAAAGCAGTAGATCCTTCGTATTGGATTCATCAATTTGACAAACTAATGGAACTGTCTAATTGCAGATGGGTAGTGGTTAATAAAACAGACTGGAATATGCCAGATGATTGGAAAAAACACAAAAACGTATTTCAAGAAACATACGAAGGTATGGCAAAGTTTATTAATAAGCAGTTGACAAAGTCTAAATAAAGTTTATAATAAGGATATGAACAATTATAAAGAAAATGATATAGTATCATTAAAACTAGTATCCGGGGAAGAAGTCCTTGGAAAATTTAAATCAGGCGACGGTGATATTATCACAATCGAAAAACCATTAGTAATGATGCAAGGTCCACAAGGACTTGCTTTTGGAAACTTTTTTGCAACATCTAAACAAGCAAACGGTGTTACAATTTCTAGTCAACAAATCATTGCACATGATTTGACAGGAGATAAAGTAAAAGACGAATACGTTAGAGTTACTTCTAATGTTGTACAAGCACCTAAGCCTAAGATTATTACATAGGAGAGTATATGGAACCGGCAACAATCGCCTTATTGATTTTTGGTACACTATGGGTTGTAGGAGTTGTTAGTGGCTAAAATATCAGAACACAAACAATCTGTGCAAACGTTAATTGACGTTACAGAAGCGATGCTTCATGCTATGGAAAAAAATAATATTATTCCAGAGCAAATTACAAAGAAACCAGAATTTGCAGTTTTAGTACATTTATTAAAAAGTATTTTAGATGACGAGTTAAACATATACAATGAATTAACTGAATCTTTAAAAGAAAAAGTTGGAGATTTAGAACTGGAATTTCACAAGGAGAAGAAATTACATTAATGCCACACTTGAGTACAAAAACATATGGACATAACATTGGTTTAAGTGCTGTATTTAGACAGCCTAACGCAGACCATTCTCATTGTCATTTACTACACGGTTACAGTTTACAATTTAAATTTACATTTGGTTGTGATGAATTAGATAATAAAAATTGGGCAGTAGATTTTGGTGGACTTAAACCTTTAAAGGCTTGGCTAGAAGATAACTTTGATCATAAAGTTGCTTTAGATAAAGCAGATCCACATTTAGAAAAATTTAAAGAATTAGAAGCATTAGATCTAGCAGAACTTAGAATCTTTGATGGCGTAGGCACAGAAAAGTTTGCCGAACACGCCTTTAACTTTGCAGATAAGTTAATTAGAGAGAAAACAGATAACAGGTGTTATGTTGTTGAAGTTGAATGTGCAGAGCATGGTGCCAATTCAGCAATTTATAGAAAATCATAAAAGTAAATACGCATAATGAAGAACATAGTTTGCGTAAAATGGGGTCCTAAATATATTCCGGAATATGTTAATATTCTTAAGAATATGTGTAAAAGACAATCAACAGTTGAATACAAATTTACTTGTATAACCGACGACGAGTCTGGTCTTGACAGTGATATTAATGTTATAAAGTTTCCTAAACATTCTGGAATAAAAACATGGTGGAGTAAACTATGGATGTTCTCAAAAGATTTACCTCTTGAAGGAACTATTTTATATTTTGACCTAGATGTAGTTTTATTTAGAAACATTGATAACTTGTGGGATCATGAGCCAGGTAAGTTTTGTATAATACAAGATTTTAACAGATGTAGAATTGAAAACTGGCACATATGCAACAGTTCAGTTATGCGTTGGGAGGCAGGATCATTAAATCATTTATGGGAAATATACGATCAACACTTTCAAAGAATACAAGGCAACAATCACGGAGACCAAGATTTTATTACTGCTAAAGAAGGCAAAACTGCAATACGATGGCCTGTTACATGGATACAATCATACAAGTGGGAACTAGTTGGGAAGAAAGATACCAAAATAAGAAATGGTAAAAAATATGTTTTTCAAAATCCACCTACAATACCAGATGATTGTCATACCGCTGTTTTCCACGGAGAACCAAAACCATTTAATTGTGGTGACAAGTTAATAATTGACAACTGGAAGTAATTTCATATAAACTTGCTTATATGGGCAAGAAGAGATTGCAGATTAAAAAACCAAAACCTAAAAGGCGAAGATGGATTAAAGGAAGGATGCCTAAGCCAGGAGAAGATGAGTACTATAAATTTAAGTACCCTCCTAAATGTGGATATGAGAAAAAGTTTAGATACAATATGAGTTTAGGAACATATGGCGTTCCAGCAGAATTGTTACACTGGTGCTTAAAAAATTGTAAATGTTTATGGGGTTGGTGGTTTAAAAATGATAACGGTTGGTACAGAGATTGGAACTACGAAACTAATGAAGCATATATGAGTTTTAACAGTAAGAGAGAAGCATTTCGCTTTTGGTTTGAAATAGGACATAAACATTATGGAGATAACGACCCCGATGAACATTAATTCAAATAGATTTCACCTTGCCATTCCTGCAGGTGATTTAAAAACTGCAATCGATTTCTACGTGAATGTATTAGGTTGCAAAAAAGGAAACAGCGAATTTAAGTATCCAGATGCGTGGTGCGATATAAACCTTTGGGGGAATGAATTAACCCTTCATGCATCAGACCCTGATGAACAAATTAAAGCAGAAAGACACAATGTAGATATGGGTAATGTTACTGTTCCTCATTTTGGTGTTCACATATCACAAGAAGACTTTGAAAAATTAAAAGAAAGAATTGCTGAACATAAAATAGAATATATTGATCCACCATATGTTAGATTTGCTGGCACAGAATACGAACAAGAAACAATGTTTCTTGCTGATCCAAACGGAAACGCAATGGAAATAAAAACAATGAAAAATCCAGAGGCATTATGGAAGAAAAATTAAATCAAAAACTAACCGAATATAAAGATTATATAGAAAATTTAAAACAAATAGACAGTTTAGAAGTTTATAATTGGCTCATGGGTTTAGGGCAAAAACTAAATGACGATCCGTTAAGTGAAAGCAAACATTTAATGGAAAATAAAGTAACAAAATGTCAGTATGATTTATATGTTGATCGAGAAGATAACAAATTCAAAGCATGGAGTAAAGCAATGGTGGCAGGTGGCTATGCTTATATACTTGTTGACGTTTTTAATTCACTATCATTAGAAGAAGCAAAAAAAGTTACAGTCGAAGATTTTAAAAAAATAAAACTAGACGAAATGCTTACAATGAACAGGAAAACTGGCTTTTATCAAATGATAGAAATAATGATTAAAAAATTAGATAATTAATAGTATGACACCATTTACATTAACAGATTCAGCAAAAGCACAAATGACGCATCTATTGTCAAAAAACGCAGATAAAGATGCAGTACACCTACAAGTAAAAGGTGGAGGTTGTGCAGGCTTCAAATACGAATGGGGATTTGTTAAAAACGATGAAATACAAGAAACTGATACAATCGAAACTTGGGACACTGGAAAATTTGTTGTAGACGGAACAAGTTTACTTTATATTGCAGGTACTAAAGTTGATTGGAAAGAAGAAGCATTTGGATCTCATTTTGAAATATCAAATCCTAATGCTACTTCAAGTTGCGGATGTGGAGAGAGTTTTGGTGCATAAATGTCAACAGCATTTATAATTGGCAACGGCGAAAGTCGAACAATTTTTCCTATAGAAAAACTAAAAGGTCACGGAACCATATATGGTTGTAATGCCATCTATCGAGACTATCCAAATTTGTGTGATAATATTATTTCTGTAAATCCAGAAATGTCTGAAGAATTAATAGAAGCACAAAAAAACAATAAAATATCTGCAGACACATCTATATACACAATACAGAATCTTCCAAAATTTGATTATGCATTAAATGACAACAACGACCCTCACAGAGTTTGGCATGGTAATGATCCAAAAACAGGAACAACTAAAGAACATGACTTTTCAAAAAACAGAGGTTCGGGTTGTTCTGCTATACAAGTGGCTTGTAATGACGGACACAAAGATATTTTTATAATCGGATTTGATATATTAGGATCTAGACAATGGGAAATGGCAGACGGCATTTTAAGTAGACAACAAAATAATATCTATAAGAATACAATTAACTATCCAACTAGAGTTAGCATGAAAGCATATCTAAAATTCGAGTGGATATATCAAATAAGACAACTTGCAAGACATTATACAGATAGAAAATTTTACTTTATTAATAGATTAGAATATTTAGAAGAGAACATCTATCTGCATCAAGGACTAGAAGATGTTAAAAATTTTCATTATGGAATATACGCCGATCTTAAAAAATCGATTGAAAAGAGTACTGTAAAAATTAACTGGCGTAGATACTAAAGTGTTTTTGTAGAACTAGCATCCATCTTATAAATTTTTCTCATTTTTACACCTATTTTTTGTGCATATTTTTTAGTATCGCAGTACGAACAAACGTGTTTATAATCGTTTGATGCTCTTTCTGGATCTACTTTAGATCTAGGTCTAAAAAATGCTACACCACATGAATCGCAACTAAACGAATATATGGTATTTTTTCGGTGGAAAGTGTGGTATATGCCAAGTTTGCTCTGGCGCTCGTACAGTCTCAAAGTTTTTAGTGTTTCTATGAACATAATTGAACTCAAAACTATTTAATAAATACGTAGAGAACATAATATGACCAGACTTATAATAGATACAGGAATTGACGGGAACTCAGCAACAGGCGATACTTTACGTACCGCTATGACAAAGATCAACGCGAATTTTTTAGATGTTTATACTGATTTAAGTAGCACAACTTCATCAGGTGGATTTTTAACAAATCCAAACACTAACGGCAATGTAAAAATACAAGCAAATGGTACAGGTATAATTGAAATTGATAGATTATCAATAAACAACACAGCAATTACCGGTATGGACACAAACGCCAACATAACAATTGAGCCTAATGGTACAGGTGACATTTTGTTAAAGGCAGGTGGACAAGTAGGTATAGGCGCAGTAAGTTCACCTGACACTTCATTACACATCAAACAATCCACTGCAACCGTAACACTCCAAAGAACTAACGACGCAAACACACCTGGTATTGATTTCCAAAGTAATGGCGGTAACGTAAGAGCCAAAATTTTTATGGATGGAACTAGTGGAACGAACAAAGAAATAGTTTTCCAAAACATGGATGGAAGTATGGCAGAAAAATTTAGAGTTACACTTTCCGGAGCAAAAGTAACAGGAAATTTTGCGGCAACTGGCGCCCAAATAGATTTTACAGCACTTCCAACTTCTGATCCAGGAGTTGCAGGAAGATTATGGAGAGATGGTGCAACAGTAAAGGTAAGCATATAATATGGCACAAAAAAGTTTAAATTTAGGAACTAATGCAAATGACGGGACAGGTGATGATCTAAGATCAGCAATGACTAAAGTTCAAGAGAACTTTACAGATCTTTATACCAACGTTAACGAACTACTTTCAGAAACTGCTGTAAATTCGCAGATTTCTTTCTCAGGAAATAAAATTACAACAAATGTTTCAAATGCCGATCTTGTTTTAGACACTAGCGGAAACGGAAATATTGTATTAGGTGAAATTACAATTCACGATAACGAAATTAGATCAAATAGATCAAATGATAATATATTGCTTACAACAACTGGTACAGGTTCAGTACAAATTACTGGTGGTAACGATATTGAATTAACAGCATCAGACGATATTCACATCGCTCCAAATGATAATATTATAATGGCGCCATTATCTGGATCAGGTGACATTTATCACTATGCACTAAACGGAACAAAAAATATTTGGGAACAACACTCATCAGGAAATTGGGAAATACTTCACGTTGGTAGTGGAGTAAACAGTTATCTAGGAACAGGTACAGCGGCCTTTCCAACAAATGGTGAAGTATTGTGGAAAATGAATGTTAACGGTCACAGCACAACTGCTAACTATTCAACTTTTGGATCTGGTGGACAATTATCATTTACGGCTGGTGAAACTTGGACAGGTTCAAAACATGGAACAAAATTTAATATTTCAACAACTGGTACAAATGCAACAAATGTAACATCAAGAATATCTATTGATGTTAATGGCCATGTTACAATTGGTTCATTAAGAATTAACACTGATGGTTCAATAGAATCTTTAAACACAAATCAAAATATTGCCTTTGCACCAAACGGTACTGGTGCTGTTGCAATAGATGGCGTAAGCATACACGGAAACGAAATTAGATCTAATGCTTCAAACTCTAATTTAGAATTATATGGTTCTGGTACAGGTAAAGTTAATTTCTACAAAGAATATTCATTTCCAACTAGTGATGGATCAGCAAACCAACTATTAAAAACAGATGGTTCAGGTAATATGTCATGGACGACAGTATCTGGAGCAACTTTAACAAACTCTGCAAACGCAGATTCGACAACAACTGTAAGTAATTCTAATCTAACAACTATTGATTCGTTTGCTCATGCAACATACAGAGGTGGAAGATACGTTGTATCATTAACAGCGGACCATGGTGGTGGTGATATCAAATACGAAACACACGACTTGCTTATTACTCATGATGGAACTAATGGATTCTTTACGCAAAACTCTGTAAAATCACACACAGGCTCGGATCTTTGTACTTTCAGTGTTGATATAAGCGGTTCTGATTTTAGATTGAGAGTCGTAAATGGCGGTGCTAATAGTGTTACATATAAAACGTATCGTAACCTAGTAAAAGTATAATTTTACATTAGGTTTATAAAATTTCCGCTAAATAATCACATAAGAGAGATTTAACATATGGCACAACAAAATATTAATATCGGAACTAATGCAAATGACGGAACAGGTGATCCGTTAAGAACAGCATTTAATAAAATTAACGCAAACTTCTCAGAACTTTACGGAGATACTGCTGAAGCAAATGACATTAAAGATGACTCTACTCCTCAGTTAGGTGGAGACTTAGACGTTAATGGACAAAAGATTATCACTGCTAGATCAAATGAACAAATTGTTTTAGATCCTGCAGGAACAGGTACAGTTGAATTAAATGCAAATACTAATGTTACTGGAAACTTAACAGCATCAGGAAATATTACAGCAACTGGAAACATTTTTGCAAACGGAAATATTAATTTAGGTAATGCATCAGGAGATCAAACAAAAGTTGTTGGTGTGTTCGAAGCAGACCAATTACAGATCGACGGAACAACATTAACAAGCACAGTTACAAATGGTGCAGTCACAATCCAAGGTAATGGAACAGGTGGAGTTAATGTTGCAGATGTTACAATCAACGATAACACAATTTCAGCATCAAATTCAAATTCAAATTTACAATTAAATGGATCAGGCACAGGAGCAGTTACAATTGATTCTGTAAAAATTAGTGGAACTACAATTAGTTCAGATGATTCAACTAAAGTTACTATTGCAGAAGCATTAGATGTAACAGGAGCATTGAAATCTGATACAAGTTTAGCATTGGCAACAGGTGCAACGGTTACAGGAATTTTAGATGAAGATAATATGGCAACAAATTCTGCAACACAACTTGCTACTCAACAATCAATCAAAGCATATGCAGATACAAAATCAGTATTAACAGGTTCAACAAACAACACAATTACAACTGTCACAGGTGCTAATGCAGTACAAGGTGAAGCAAACTTAACGTTTGATGGTACTACACTTGCAGTAACAGGTAATGGAACGTTCTCAGCAGGTTTAACAGTTACAGGAGTAACAACTGTCAATGGACAATTAAATGCTGAAGGTATTACAATTAAAGATAATAAAATTTCCACAAATGCTTCAAACTCTGTATTAGAAATTGAAGCGGCAGGTACTGGTACTGTTGATGTACAAAGTGCAATGACAACATTAGGTCAAACTGCAACTGGTCTTGTTACAGTTACTGGAGAATTAAACGTAGACAACATAGGTATTAACGGAAACGGTATTGCGGCAATTAATTCCGGTGGCGGTATTAACATAAATCCAAATGGTTCAGGTGTTGTAACAATTGGTGGTGTAGTGGCTCAGGTTGCTAACTATCTACAAATTGGAAAAGAATTATATGTAAATGATGCCATTGAACTTGGACCTCAATCACACATTAAAAAATTAACTACTAACTCGGATCTTAAAATTTCAACAATCGGTACTGGTTTAGTTCAGTGTAATGATGTTGGATTCACAGGAAATAAAATTACAACAGTAAACACAAACGCAGATTTAGAATTATCTCCAAACGGAACAGGTAATTTAATTGCTGATGTACCTGGTTATGTAGTAATTGATTCTGATGCAGGTGACATATATTTGAAAGACGGTGGTCAAGGTTATGGTATTTTGTCAAACTCTGCTGGTAACCTAGAAATAAAATCAGGCAATACTACTGCACTATCGATGACTGGTGCCAACGTAGCCGCACAAGGTAACTTGTCGGTAGCAGGTGCACAGGTAGACTTTACAGCACTTCCAACTTCAGATCCAGGAGTTGCAGGTAGATTGTGGAGAGACGGTACAACTGTCAAAATAAGTGTCTAATAGACTACAAAACACATCCTTAATCATTATTGATAGTAATAAATACCATAAAGTAAAGTAGGATTTTATGGCAATACAAAAAATAAATCTAGGTTCAGCAGGAAACGATGGTACGGGTGATGCCATACGAACAGCATTTAGTAAAGTAAACGATAACTTTTCTGAACTGTACGGAAGAAGCACAGGACTAACTGACATTGTTGGTGACATAACACCTCAACTAGGTGGCAGTCTAGATGTTAATAGCAAATCAATAGTTTCTACATCAAATGGAAATATTTTAATATCCCCGGACGGATCAGGACACGTTCTTTTGGACACTATTAAAATAATCGACTCTTCGATTACATCAAATACTGCAAACACAGATTTAGTACTCACAGGAAACGGTACAGGTAAAGTTTCAATATCAGGATTAAAATATCCAAGCACAGATGGCGCCAATGGACAAGTATTACAAACAAATGGTTCAGGTGTTTTAAGTTGGGTTAACAATGCAGGAGGTGGAGGAGGATCTACAGGTGACTTATCTATTATAGGATCAACAATCTCAGGACCTTCGAATGCCGACGTAAACATATTCCAAGGCGGAACAGGACACATTGTTTTAGATGGAGTAAAAATTAGAGATAATAAAATCTCAACAACTTCTTCAAATTCTAATTTAGAATTAACTGCAAACGCATCAGGTAAAGTTTCAATATCAGGAATTATATATCCTACAGCAGACGGAAGTAACGGACAAGTATTAACAACAAACGGTTCAGGTGTTTTATCATTTGGATCTATACCTGCAAATCAAAATTTATTTGCAACAGTATCAAGTGATTCAGGTTCAACAACAGCAAACACAGTAACAGACACACTTTCAGTTGTAGGTGCAACAGGAGTTACAACAGCAATATCAGGTGATACATTAACTATATCAGGACCAAGCCTATCAAGTTATCTACAAAATTTATCAGGACAGAACTTTACAACATTATCAGACGTGGCAACACCGGCGGCAAGTGATGATGGAAAAATATTATACTACGATCACTCATCTACTTCATTTAAATGGAAAACTGATTCTGCTACTTTAAGTACAGACGCAGTTTCAGAAGGTTCATCAAATTTATATTTCACAAATGCAAGAGCAGACGCAAGAGTTCAAAACGCAATAGTTGATTCAGATACTATGTCTGGTGCTACTGCAACTAATGTTCCATCAGCAGAATCAGTTAAAGCATATGTTGACTCACAAATTTTAACAAAAGACAACACAGACGAAATAGCAGAAGGTTCAAGTAATCTTTATTATACAAATGCCAGAGCAGATGCTCGAATTGCCGCGGCATCATTAACTGATTTATCAGATGTAAACACAGGTGCAACATCAGGACAAGTTTTAAAATGGAATGGTAGTGCATGGGCACCGGCAGACGATGCCACAGCAGGTGGCGGCGGAACAAATGCTGACACACTAGGTGGACAGAATCTTGCATACGTTTTAAATTATACTAATCATTCCAACACACCAACTATTCCTGCTAACACATCTCAGATATCTGAGAATGCGGCAAACTTGTATTATACAAATGCAAGAGCAGATGCCAGAATAGCGGCGGCAAGTTTAAGTGCTTTATCAAATGTACACACAGCATCTCCAACAGACGGACAAGTGTTAAAATGGGATAACGGAAATTCAAGATGGGCACCAGCGGCAGATAACGGTCATTCAAACACAGATTCATTATCAGAAGGTTCATCAAACTTATACTTTACTAATGCTAGAGCAGATGCAAGAATTACTAACGCACTTAAAGATGAAGATAATATGGCATCAAATAGTGCCACTCATGTACCATCACAGCAATCAGTAAAAGCATATGTGGATAGTTCAATATCAGGTATATCAACCACATCATTGAACACAGGTGCTATTACATATGATGATAACGAAATATTAGGTACGAGATCAAATGAAAATATTTTAATTACACCTGCAGGTACAGGATCAGTTGTAATATCTAAACTTGAAACAGGCAGTATCAATGCTCCTTCAAGTTTGTCAGGCACTTACACAATTT
>Ga0115011_10002290_pt1 | contig 13362 bp, 17 predicted proteins | sample TroAtlMetagenome_2_FD_88705 | JGI IMG/M metagenome (GOLD analysis project Ga0115011, IMG submission 88705) | Marine eukaryotic phytoplankton communities from Atlantic Ocean - Tropical Atlantic ANT8 Metagenome | ecosystem: Environmental > Aquatic > Marine > Oceanic | place: Tropical Atlantic... | reverse complement strand
ACCACACCCCAACCATACTGCCAACTGCCGTTGGTCCTTCTGTACACGTCAGGACACTCATTTCTTATGCGATAACTACACTATACCACAACCATGTGACATTGTCAAATCGTAGATAAAGTTTACGACTTGACATCGTCACACCCATGTGCTATACTTGGCTTAACAACAAAGAGGAGGAGTTAAGTTGAAACTTAAAACCACAATAGAAACCATAATGTTTCTAGTAATGGTCGTCGGAACGATCATTACATGATCTACCGCTTAAACGTCCCACTGGTATAGTGGGACGGCGGTAGGTCTTTTTTTTGTCCATTCCCACAGCCCCGGTATTTTGCGATGATGCCTACCACAGCGTTTGCGGTGGGGTCTTGCCGTCCCGCTAGCTTGCAAATAAGCGGGGCTTTTGGGCATAAACGTGAAAAAGCCCCACCACTCGTAAGCGGTGAGGCTCTCACGACATAGAATGGGCTGATGGGAGCTACCCACCAGTGGTTGGAGTACTGCCAACCAGTTCAAACAGGGACTGCGCTTGCACCTAACTTGATACCACGAATAGTGTATTTCGCCTAGGACGAGCAACTAAAGTGCAGAGCAAGGTTTGTGTGGTTCCGTATTGAATGAACCCCTAATGTCTCTCCCCTATTGGGGATAACCCCATCTTACCACATAGGTTTGACGTTGTCAAGTCGGGCGACAAGGTTTCTGACTTGACATTGCATCGCCCATGTGCTACGATGGAGGCATGGAAGAAAGATACGACATAAAGCACCAGCGAAACGATGTCGGTATCGTTGAGTGGGTTGTCATAGACACAGGCAACCGCAACGCTACCACAGGTCATGTGTTCCCCACAAGGGAGCAGGCGTTAGCCCAAGCGATAAAGATGGGTTAATGACTTGACAAAGTAGTAGCCATGTGCTATAGTGTACTTAACGTCAGGTGATAGGCGTTATAAAAGTTTCAATGTACCATAGAAATTATCACCACTTTCTTAGCCCCAGCGAGGTTTTTGGGTTGTCCTCGCTGGGGCTTTCTTCGTGTATCTACTTGACATATGCGGGACTGTGTGATAAAGTAAAAAGCATGTCAGCAGAAGCCCCGCAATTAATAGCATTTATTTGCCCGAAGTGTTTGGACCACCCAGAGGTTCATGCGTTTCCTTCCGCCGAAGTTTGGTGCAAAAAGAGGCACATAATGATCAAAAAGGAAGAAGCATAACAATGGCTAAGAGACAATCAGCAACTGTTCACGTTGCCAGAACACCTCGCAAACGTCCCGGTATTCACGCAAAAGCCGGGACTTCACGACTGAAACAGTCAAAGAACTATAAGAAAAAGTACAGAGGTCAGGGTCGCTGATGTCAGGGCTAGCCATAGCACTAGCCATAGGTATTGCGCTTTGGTGCATTGTGGCTGGCTCAATGCTGTAAAGACTTGACATTAGGTAAGGTATGTGCTATGATGGTTGTAACAACTAAATAAGGAGCATGTATGCTACCCATAGAGTTACTGCCGGTAGTGATGTTAGGAGTCATCTACGGTATACTTTTCAAAATGGAATGGTAATCCTAAGAAGCCACCCCATAGTGGGTGGTTTTTTTTGTGTACCACAGCACTTTTGCCAAAAAGCCCCGCTTCGGCGCACGATCGCGATCGTAGGGCGGGGCTATTGAGTGAGGGTATGAAAAAGCCCACCCATCATCAGTAATATGCCACCACTCGGTTGGTACGGTCTTGTTTGTAAAAGTAAATGGGTTTAAAAGTGGGGTGGTTTTTACGAATTAACTTGACAAGTCACATGCCATGTGCTATAATTGTTGTTAGTAAGGACGTGAGGTGATAAGACCACACGGTTTTACATTCCCCTCAGGGACTAAAAAACATCGGACCAAGAGTCAGTAAGGTCCGACTGAGGGGTAGTGATAGATTAGCCCCTCACTTCGGTGGGGGGTTTCTCTTTGTATCGGCTCACACGCCCCGCTCTTTTGCAAAACTTGCGGGACGGTGGGGGGGGGGGAGGTGAAAAGCCTCGCATATGCACAAAAAAAAAGAACGCCCCCATTAGGGGAGCGCCCTGATCTCCTTTATTTCCTTCTTGCTTTCCTCCGACTTTCTCTGAAATCGGTCTGGCAATCAATTACAAAACATGTGATTGACCACTTAATGTTTTCTATTAAGTTTTTCATCGCTTCGCTCCCTCGTTGGTTGATAACACCAGTATAACACATACCACAACACTTGTCAAATCATTGACGAAAAATAATCTCACCTAAAACTTGACAAACTCTGTTGCGTGTGGTACACTGTTCGTAGAACGCTTCCCCAATAGGGGACATAACGGCGGGGGACATAGCATGGGTAGCGCCCAATGCGAGTCCATGACAGCATGGTTGCTGTCACCAAGTCACCATGACTACGATAAAAAGTAGAGCATGTACCAATGGTTTGGTAAAGTGGCTCTCCCCCAAAGACGCAAAGGAAGCCCACTCCGAAAGGGGTGGGTTTCTTTATGCCCCAACTCAACAGCCCCGGTAATTTTCAGCTAAGCGGGGCTTTGCCGACCCCTGTTCGGGTCGTGAGGAGGACCGTTAGTGACCAAAGGTGGAATGATTTTTGGGGGAGTTTCACCAACGTTTGACTGTGACTTCACGCCTCGCTGGGAACTTTTGTCCTCCACATCTGGTAGCCTATCACACAAAAGCCCCGCAGTTTTGAAGAAAGGGCAAAGAAAAACCACCCCTCGTTGGGAGGAGTGGTTGTAGTTTGGGTTCTGTTTCCACGCCGATCTCACCTCTGCTACTGAGTTTATTGACCACTACCGTTTGGCGCAGGTATCATCACGATCTTCCTTATGATGGACCAAGTGTTGCTGGTTAGCATATGGGCTAACAATTACCAGTATAGCACGACCACAGGTTCTTGTCAAGTTATTGGACAACAAAAAAATCCCAAAAAATTTGACAACCGTGCCACATTATGCTATACTGGTTTTAACGTCAGAGGATAGGCGTTGTAAAAGTTTCAATGTACCTTAGAAGTTATCCTCACGGTCTAAAAGAAAAGTAGCCCCTACCACAAGGTGGGGGCTATTTTGTGTACCTGCTCATACGCCCCGCCTTTTGCGAGTTAGCCGACCATAGCCTTTGCCGGAGTTCCCGTACGGTCCCGGTATTATTAAAAAAGCTCGGGACTTTTTGGTGTTTTGGTATGCGAACCATTATAGCAAGGAAAAGTGTAAAAAGCAACCTAAAGTCAAAAAAAGTTTGACAATTTTGCACGATCGCGATCGTAGGTGGGGCGGTCTAAAGCCCCGAGGATTTTGGAATTGGCGGGGCTGTTAGCACGAACGTGTATAATTATTCAGTTTATTCGGTGTAAATCGTGGTTATGCACAGGATGTGTATAAGTTAGGTTAAATATGCATATTCGTTTTAAGGTGTCTAGCGTGCGCTCTACGCTCGTTTGCCTCTGTCTCTGCGGTTACCCTAGCCGAGTGTACCTGAGAGGGCGTTAGAGAGCGTGTATGATGCCTTAGGTGAGGTATTTGTACTAGACCATAAGCGCCATAGGCGTATGGGTACAAAAAAATAACCCCCACCGGAGTGGGGGCTACTTCCTCCTAGTTTCTACGAAACTTGTACAAGGGAATCCTCAAGGTAATCAAGGTAATCCTGCGTAAACATCCTATTGGGACCGGAGGTTAAACGCTCCCACGTTCCGTCTGAGTACCACAGAACAACTCTATCTTGCCTAGAAGGGTAATTGTACCGTGTTAATCCCATTTCTTCAGGGTTATCCAATGTGTCATAGCATGGGTGATCTATTGATCTACCGTGTGTTTTGGATAAGCACTTGCCACATTCGGAATGTCCGTCATAATGGTTTATGTCGTGCGTACCATACACTTCGCTTGGGGTCATTGGACCTTCGTAGTCAGATATTTCTTGGAAAAATATATTTTTTCTTATTAATTGTTTCATGCTTTAAGCGTACCACACGGGTATGACAATGTCAAGTTTTACCTAAAGTTTTTACCCACAGCCTGTGGATAACTTAGCGGGGCTTTTTGTCGGGCTGGGAGGATTTGAACCTCCGACCTCCGGTCCCCCAGACCGATGCGCTCGCCAACCTGCGCCACAGCCCGTAGCAAAGCGGGACGTTATGACACTTTGATAACCGTGATCTCCTCAACCACAGGCGTTTCTTTTTCCAAAACGATGCGAAGCATGCCGTCTTTTAGTTCGGCGCTCTCAACGGTAACGTCATCAGCCAACGTGAACGCACGTTTGAAGTAGCGTTGCGATATTCCTTGATGGATTACGTTAGAATCTTTAGTACCATAGGTCCACTCCGCTTTCGCATCGGGGCTCTTACGGTCCATCTCAATGACGAGGCTGTTGCCGTCTTTGTAGACTTTGAAGTCCTCTTTACTGATACCTGCCAACGCAACGTACACTTCGTACATGTTTTCGTCAACTTTGACGATGTTGTACGGCGGATAGTTACTGGCTGTAAAAGCCGGGACTAAATGAGTAAGTTCACGATCAAACATGGAATCTATCTGATCAAACATGTGATCTAATCCGATACTCACTGGTCGGATTTTGTTAAAAATTGACAATGATGATGTCATTATGTTGCCTCCTTCAAAAGCAAGGTGTATGTTGTAATTGACTACCCATAAGGCATAGTCATTTTTATTATATCACAAAGCCCCGCAATTTGCAAACTTAGCGGGGCTTTTAGCTTGGACAAAAGAAAGCCCCCACCGAAGTGGGGGACTTTCCGTTAATAATGATCTGGACCCATACAAAGATGAGCGGACAAACCGTGTTCGCATTCGCCCTCATCAGCCATTGCTTGAAAGACTGCGTCATCTTGTTCTCTGGTCCAATTAGCGATTTTCCGTGCTTCGTCTACGGCTACACCGCTTGTGACTAACCCATGTATCGCTTCATTGGATGCTATACCCATTGAACCTCCTATTAAGTTCTATTTAATTGTTACACCCAGTATAGCACACCCATAGGACATTGTCAAGTTTTACCTGAGGTTTCGCACGATCGTATGCTGGCGGTCGGAAAGCCCCGGCTAGTTGAAAAGTAAGCGGGGCTGTGAGGGTGGGTACAAAAAAAGAACCCCCCTTTCGGAGGGTACTTCTTATTTTGTTGATTTAGGTTTATTGCCTCGTCTATTGTAATGACCTGCACCGCCCACAAACTTGGTTGGTTTGCTCTTACTACGAGTGCGACCTTGATATGGTTGCATATGTCTCCTTTGCTACATACCAGTATAGCATGTCCCATAGCCTTTGTCAAGTTTTAGGTAAACTTTTATGGAAGCTGTACTGTTTGCCCGATGGATAGTGGACTACCGTTGAGATTAACCATCTCGTAGACGGCATGTCCGGTGTGTCCGGTGCAATGCGTGGAGGCTATCTCCCAGTAGGTGTCGCCACTAAGTGCAACTACGTCAGTCTCGCTACACTCAAAGTCGTGCGCTTTACTTGACACATACCACGTTAGGGTGAATGCCAATAGCATTACTCCGATGGTTACTGTTAGTTTGTTTATACAATTCATACTACCAGTATAACACTCACCATAGCCTTTGTCAAGTATTTGCTTCTGTATTGGTCAAACCTGTGTACAACCTGTGGATAACTTAGCGGGGCTGGACTACCTGTAGTATCTCGGAAAAATCGCCCATTTACGGAGTCCCGCTGAAAAAAGCCTCATACTGAACGAAAATTTTTTATTTTTGAAAAATTATACCCCACTTTTTTTTCATCAACAAAAAAAAATTTTGCGGGGCTTCGTACGGGTAACGAAAAATTTTTGTTTTTGAAAAATTATGATCGTCTTTTTTTTAATCAAGAAAAAAAAATTTTGCGGGGCGTCTGCACGGTAACGGAAATTTTTTTCTGGAGCCGATACGGTTAAAGAAAATTTTTTTCAGGGACCGATACGGTTAAAGAAAAATTTTTTAGAACTCGTCACGGGTCGGAAAGTCCCGGTACGAAAAGCGTCTGGGTATGCGGGGCTGTGGGGGCGAGCAGGTGGGGGTACAAAAAAAGCCCACCCCTTTCGGAGTGGACTTAAGCAGTTTTTATGACACCTCTCGGCTCCGCCTTCGTTGCGGACTAGTGAATGCTTAGCACTACTGTTCAATTAACAGTATAGCACAGCGGTGTGACATTGTCAAGTCTTTTACTTAAGTTTTTTCTTGACCCATCGTTTTGCGTAAGAACCCATCAGCTTTATTCGTTCTTCGTTGATTTTAGACTTAAAGCCTTCTAACGTTTCAAGTTCTTCTTCGGACATTCGCTCCAGAGCATCAAGGCTCGGCTTTCGTATCACCACAGCATCTCCTTTTGTTTGTACCTGTACTATCATTCTATCACACAGTCCCGTATATGTCAAATTTATGCGGGGCTTTTGCGTCAGGGTAAAGAAAAACCCACCTTTGTAGGTGGGGTCTGTTTTGTTAGAACAGTTTCTTTGCGAGATAACCAGTTGCGGTTTTCTTACGCTTTTTCTTTTTAGGTGGGCTTAATGCTTTCTTAAGTCCAAAGTATGCGCCTCTTGTCTTAAAGTCCAAAAGAATACTCCTTTTCTATGTTTGTTCCAGTATAGCACACTCCAAAGCAGTTGTCAAGTCATAGAATAAGCCTATGGATATGACCGACTTTACCCAAAACCTCACCGATGCGGTGAGCAACGTTCGTGAGAAGCGCCAGCGGTACAAGGCGCACCACGCATGGGGAGTCACAGCCCGAAAGGAATCAGAGATGACCTCACTTATCAAAGCACTACAAGATGCCGAAAGCCCCGATCATTGCGATTGTTGCGGGGCTTCGTGCGCATGCACAGCCGAAAGCAACTGCGGGTGTACTTCCTGTTGGGGGTAACCTCCCATGACTGCGTATCGGGAAGGCATCATTGACGGGCTGATCGCCTGCTACCATGCTGTACCACAGACTCCCACAGCACAAGAGATTCGCAAAAAGCGTGCCTTTTTCAACATGATAGCACTAAACATCATCATTGTCAATTCGGAGATGATTGTTTTGGAAGATGGAAGCACTCGCCGTTACCGCCCTCTCGTGTCGGAGGTAGTGATGAAGGAGATGATAGAGTCCCGTGTTAATGCGACTATTTCGTCTCGGAAAGTAGCGGGGCTGATGCGTGAAGTGCAGAGCGGAAGGTGGCTTGGGAGAAAGAGGCTTCTCACTTCGGCTGGGAGAACCGCAAAAAAATCCCAAAAAACTTGACAACTGTCTCACATTATGCTATCATGTAGTTAAGTGATAGTACCTCTCAGAGCGTCTAAGGGAGGGGCTAAGGTAGTTCGGTAAAGCACTCCCTGATACAGGCTCTGCAGCTAGCCGGATACGCTATCACAGGACTCCACCTCTGTGGGTGAAAAAGACTAGAAAATGGTCACACCTGCACAGGGTGGGGTTCTTTTTTTTGTGTGTGTGCAAGAGCCCCGCATAGTTGGGGATTAGCGGGGCTTCGGCTTGACAAAGACAGCGGAATGTGCTAGACTGGTAATATGACTGAACAAGATGCAGAAGAAGAAAAGACCGAACAGTTCAACGTAACGTTCGTACTCGGAACCGCCATAGTTGGGGTCGGACTCATCATGCCGGAAGGCACTGGCGATAAGTTAGAAGGCGAAGAAAGCGAAGAACAGATCGCTATCATGGTACAAGCGGCTACAGATTCGTTAAGCGATCAGTACGGTTGGGATATGGCTAGTTACGATGTCCAAGACGTTGTCGTAGAAAGCACAAGTTTTTAGCGAATTGACTTGACAAGTACGTACCTATGTGTTACCATAGGTGTTACCCCCAGTGAGGCTGATAGAATTGCACTGGATAGAGCGGAATAACAGCCACAGCGTTGTAAAGCGCAAAAGGTAGCCCCTACTTCACGGTAGGGGTTATTTTTTGTCTAAAGCCCCGTGTTGGTTGAGTTTCAACAGCGGGGCTGATAGACTAAGAGCATGTACGCAGAGGAAGAAAAAGAAAGGGCATGGTTGCTCCGACTAGAGCAGGCGAAGAACACAAGCGATTGGGTTAGTCACTGGGCTTCCAATATACAAGAAGACTATCATGAACGCAAACAAAAGTCAAGGGATGAACAAGAAAAGTAACAAAACACCCGTGCTTTTTGGAACAAAGCAATGGATTCGTGAAACTATTGATGGAGTAATGCAAGACTATAGAGAAGGCATGGCATGGTACTTTGATACTATCGGGGCTTATGATGATACGCCCCACGCCCCCGAGTGGCATCCCGACTATACGGAGAATGTGAATGATAACGCTGACTGACTCGGCTTCTACAAAAGTAGCCGAACTATTGCAAGAAGAAGACGATGCCTCACTTGCCTTACGGGTGGGTGTACGTCCCGGTGGTTGCGCAGGCTACAACTACGAAATGTTCTTTGACGTGAAAGCGACCGACGACATTGAGAAGTCGTTCGGTGATGTTAAGGTGATTGCTGATGAGGTTAGTGCGGGACTGCTTGAAGGTGCAAGTCTTGACTACAGCGAAGGGCTAGATGAATCCGGATTTAAGATTACGAACAAAAGCGCACAGAAGACGTGCGGTTGTGGGCAGAGTTTCTGCTAGTTTAGTACGTCATCATAGGCACTCGCCATAGGCGCAAGCGGATAAAAGCGGTAAAAGATTACCACTTTCTCCAGTTCTTGCCCCATCTCGGACTCGTTGTCCGAAGGTAAATGCCCAATTCGGGGTACTTTTCCTCAATCATGTTCGGTAAGTACACGTGAACTATTAGGTCAATTCTCCGCATGAATCGGCATGGTGAACCGAACCAAAAACGACTGCACGGTTCGCACTCGTGACGGATGTACTCTCGTACTCGCTTACGGTCAATGTCCCAATAGTCTATGCCGACTTTATCGGAGACTATTCGTAATCCGATGTAGTATGGATGTAGTATCTCTTTCATATACTCCAGTGTAGCATAGTTCATCTGAAGTGTCAAGTCATTAGAGTAATACACAGGCTGTGGATAAGGTTGTGGATAACACTCGCCATACACTCGCCATGTGCGGGCGCATCGGTCCGCTAGCGGTGGCTACAAGTCCCGTATATGCGTGATTTCGTTTATTGAGATGAACTCCAATGGCGGGGCTTCGCTAGCGTTCAACTTCTCAATGTCTATGTCAATCGTTAGGTCATCTTGGTGAAGCAGAAGTCCCGTGATGTCGTTCCAAACTGTTGCGGGTTCACAAAACTTTGACAGAAACGTTGCACAGTGCAATCTTTCCATTATACTCATACTTTTTACGTTAATCAACCTTTTTACACTCTTTTTACACTATTTTTGGTATAAGCGGGGCTTTTGCGTTAGTCGGTGATGCGAAGTCGGTGAGTCAGAAGGTCGGTTGTTCGTTTGTTCGGGTATACGAACATATGTTCGGTGTGACGTTATCGGCGATGGCACGAAGCGGGGCTGTGTGGGGGTGGAGTCAAAGGTGATTTACGGAGTCCCGTTGAAAAAAACCCGATACTGAACGAAAAATTTTTGTTTTTGAAAAATTATACCCCACTTTTTTTTGTTGATGAAAAAAAAATTTTTGCGGGGCTGCGTATAGGTAAAAGAAAAATTTTGTTTTTGAGCGTATAGGTAAAAGAAAATTTTTGTTTTTGAAAAATTATGGTCCACTTTTTTTTTGATGCGTAGTGTTAGTGGGTAAAAATATACCGGGACTGACTTGACAAAGGCGATACACTGTGCTATACTGGTAGCTCATAGAATAAGGAAAGGTTATGAGAGATACACAAAAAGAAAGGCAGGAACGACTGCTTCGGCGTAAAGAGTCGCTGGATACTTGGCGTTCACTGTCCAATGCTAATCAGATACAGTTGTACATTAAGGCTGTAAGACATGCGAAAGACACAGGGCATTTCATGGAGACATGGACATTCCCGATGTTCGCTAGTTCAACAGGTCAGATATGTTGGGCGATAGAGTTGTTTGAGATAGAGGACTCATTCGGATACATAGATACTCAAAAGTATCAGATGGTAGCACAAGCGGGTATGAAGAAGTACACGGCTAAACTTGACACAAGTGATGAAGTGTGTTATACTGATACTGATATATAATGCTAATTACTAACAGTAACACATACAAGACAGACGTGATCGTTGATGAGCATGTTGGACATAAGTGTCCTAGATGCGGAGACATCGGGCGGAAGATACACAGCGAGTTCGTTCAAGACTATGACGAACACGGAGTATTCGGATATCGTACGCTAACGTGTAGGGTATGTGATACGGATTGGCAAGAGCACTACGACATGAGAGAGATCATCATACTATGACAGGTCGTGGTATAGAGACTCGCCATACACTCGCCATGTGGCGAGCGATGCGTAAAGGCGATCAAGTCGGGGTATGGGAACGGTCAATCAAAAGGGCTACGAAGACACGAACGTTATCAAACCTACTAACTTTTACCACGTTCTCATCATCGGCTAATGCAATAGAGCACGCAGTACATGATGACTGGTTGGAAAGACTTGACAAGTAACGATACATGTGTTATACTTTATGGTGCTTGGGAAGCTGATATAGGACTACACAATAGAAGAACTTAGGCGATGCGAAAGCAGAGCGTTCGGACAAACTCTGAGGCTGAGTATCATCAAGTACATGGGGGAAGACTCTCACTTAACGGTGAGGGTCTTTCTTTGTGCATGAGCGGGGCTGATCGGCATGGCGATGGTGATGCGAATGCGAGTAGTAAGCGAAGCGAATGCGAATGAGATGATGCGAGTAAGTTGGTGAAAAGCCCCGCTGTTTTGACGAAACGTTATGCGATGACGGGTTGCATTAGAGGAGGGGATGTGCTATACTGTCATGCTGAAGTAAGGCACTCGCCGTGCACTCGCCGTGTTGCGAGCGAAGTGCGAGAGAGTCCCGTTTACGAAGGGTAAGTGAGGCGAGATGGTCACGACTGTGACTGTTGATCGTGAAAACTTTCACAAACTTTTCGCTTGACAAACTTCGCATAACTTCTTGACGAAATAGCCCCGCTTCTCGTGCATCTTCTCGTACAGAGTTACCCGCTGGTAGCATGCGAGTTAAGCGACCCTAACGCCGAGTGGTAAGCGCACCTAACAGCGCAAGTTACTCGCTGGTAGCGTAGGCGTTAAGCTAACCTAACACAAAATGTTAAGCACACCTAACTAACATCAAATGTTAGGCTGACCTAACACCGAATGTTAAGCTGACCTAACATCGTATGTTATTAGGCTGACCTAACAAAAGATGTTAAGCCGACCTAACATCAGATGTTAAGCTAACCTAACATCAACTTGGCGGGACTTTTCGGGTGCTTCCCCCGCCTTGGGCTGGCTACACACTATATTTTTGGGTTGTGGGTTGTGAATTGTATTATGTGGTGTGGTGTGGGTTTGTGTTATGTGAGTGGTGTTAGGGCGTTGATTAGTTTTGTGGGGTCGGGTTTGTCTGTTATTGCTTTGTGGGTGTTGTGGATTTTTGTTTGGATTGTGTTGTGTACGTGGGTGTCTATGGTTCCGGGGATTATGAGGTTGTGGATTGTTACGGGTTGGGTTTGTCCGATTCTGTGTATTCTGGCTGTTGTTTGTTGGTAGTGGGCGGGTGTCCATGGGGGTTCTATTATTAGCATGTTGTGGGCTGCGTTGAGGGTGTGTCCGTGTGCGGCTGCTGTGATGCTGATGGTGATGTTCATGTGTTTGGGGTTGGTTGTGAATTTGTGTTTTGCGGTTTCGGTTTCTTGGGGTTTTTGGCCGCCTATTATTTTGAGTCCTCCGGTTTCGTTTGCTATGGTTTGTACTATGTCGCGGTGGTGGGCGGCGATTACGATTTTTAGTCCTTGTTCGTTGGCGTTGTTTATCCATTCTATTGCTTGTTGTATTTTGGCGTGTGCTGTTATTTGTCGTAGGGCGGTTAGTTGGATTAGGGTTTCGTTGTTTTGTGCGGCGAAGTGTGCTCGTATTCTGGCGGCGTCTGGGTTTCGTCCTTCTTTGATGGCGAGTTGTTCGCATTGTGCTTTGTACCATTCTTGGAGGTCGTGTAGGGCTTGGTTGTATTGTTTTTTGTGTTTGTTGTCTAGGGTGGCGTGGATTGTGTTGTATGTGATTGGTGGTAGGTCTGGTAGGACGTCTTCTTTTTCTCTTCTGATGTAGCAGGTTTTGCGTAGGTTGTTGTGGAGTTCTGTTAGGTTGCTGGCTCCGTGTGTTTGCCAGTGTCCCCATTGGTCTTTGTAGGCTCCGCAGTAGCGTTTGTAGAAGTTCCAGAGTCCTCCTAGTTTGTCTAGTTGTCCTATGATTTCTAGTTGGGGTGCGTATTCTGCTGGTCGGTTTGTTATTGGGGTTCCTGTGAGTAGTAGGATGTTTCCGGTTTTGGGTATGTTTTTTGCGATGTGTTTTGCTGCTTTTGTTCTTTGTGCGGTTCTGTTTTTGCAGTAGTGTGATTCGTCTAGGATTAGTGTTTTGTAGTTGTTGTTTGTTAGTCCTGTTTTGTGGTGGTTTAGGTTTGGGTAGCCGATTATGGTGTAGTCGGTTTGGGTTTGTGGGGTTTCTTTGCGTCCTTGTATGTGGGTGGTTGTTCTGTGGGGGAGTGCTTCTTTGATTTTGTTTTCCCAGTCGTGTTGTAGGCTTGATGGGCATACGATGAGGGCTGGGTATTGGTTGGTGTGTTCTGTTACGGCTAGGGATTGTAGTGATTTGCCTAGTCCCATTTCGTCGGCGATGAATGTTCGTTGTTTGTCGGCGGCGTATGCTACTCCTGCTTTTTGGTAGGGGTAGAGGTCTAGTTGTAGTTTGGGTATGTTTATGTTTGCGTCTGTTGCTTTGCTTAGGTTGATGGCGTGTTGGTCTTGTTGTTTTTCTATGTCGGCGTGTTCTTGTATGTGTTCTGGTATTGGTATTTCAAATTTGTTTGCCCAGTCTATGATGTCGTGTATGCTTGTTTTTGGGGCGATCCATTTGTTGCTGGTTGTGTCCCATTTTATTCCGGCGATGTTTTTTAGTTGGTCTACTTTGAGGGTGTCAAAGGGGAGGGTGATTATGAGTTTGTCGGTTTTTAGTCGTATGGAGGGTTTGCCGATTGGGTGGTGTGGTATTTGTAGTTTGATGAGGTCGTTGTCTATGTTGATTCCCCACGCTTGGCAGAATTCTATTAGGCGTGTTGTTTCGGATACTGGTATGCGCCAGACTTTGTTTATTTTGTCCCATCGTGAGGTTGGGAAGCTGTCTTTGAGTGCTTGTATTTCGTCTGGGTTGTAGGGTGTTTCTAATATTATGTGGGTGTCTTTTAGGTATATT
>Ga0115011_10002288_pt1 | contig 13368 bp, 7 predicted proteins | sample TroAtlMetagenome_2_FD_88705 | JGI IMG/M metagenome (GOLD analysis project Ga0115011, IMG submission 88705) | Marine eukaryotic phytoplankton communities from Atlantic Ocean - Tropical Atlantic ANT8 Metagenome | ecosystem: Environmental > Aquatic > Marine > Oceanic | place: Tropical Atlantic... | reverse complement strand
GCCGCGTAGGAAGCAGCCTCGGTCTCGTTCAGGACGCCGTCGCCGTCGAAGAAGTCGTAGTCTATCTTCATCCTGATTTCGCTGTCCAGCGTGGTGTGCTGGGTGATGAAGACCATGGCAGTGCCGTTGGTGGAATCCACCTCGACGAGCTCTGCGAGGTAGTCCTGTCCGATAGCGAAGTCCTCCATGTCGAATCCTTCGTCGTCGTAATCATCTTCATCTCCTTCTTCGGGTAGGCAGTCTGGCCAGTTGTCACCGTCGTCGTCGGCCCAGAGGTCCCCGACGATGAAGCCATAGAACATGCCCATCTGGTTGTAGTCCTCGTCGAGCACGTTTGCCATGATCGCCATGACGCACATGTCGCTCTGCACCTCTAGATCCCATGCGAGAGTCTGCGTGGTGCTGTTTGCGTAGAACATCTCCTGGGTAGAATCATCGCTGAAGTTCTCCTCGTCCTCTCCGTCCGGGCAGTCCTCGTTGCCGTCGTTGACCTGGTATACCCAGATCTCCGACCCGTCATCGCAGTCGAACCAGTTGATCGGATCGCCGTTGTCGTCGTACTGCTGCTCGTCGGCGCCGTCCTCGCAGTCTTCGTAATCGTCGTTGACGTACTCGAATGGTATCTCTTCGCCGTTGCCGCAGATGAACATCTGGCCGCTTTCCGGTCCTTCGATTGCCCATTCTACCACATAGGATTCGTTCTCCTCGAGTCCGTCCATCGTCCATTGCATGGACCAGTTGCCCTCTGGGAGGTAGTAGTTTGTTTCCATGATGAGTTGCATCATCATGTCATCACCGTCATCGTCGTCATCGTCGTCGCTTTCTGGATCTTCGCCGTCCATAAGCAGTGACATGATGTCGATTCCAGGAACCTCTTGCCATCCGTTGTCGTCCACCTCTAGGGTGATTTCGACTGGCCACTCCCACTGGCAGGGCCCTATGAAAGACATGGCAGAATCTCTGTGCGAATGGGGGTCCCCGTCGTCCATGTTGGGTTCTTGATCCTCCCAGCCCAGCAGGTGAACGTCAATCCCTACATCGCATGTGGAGTTCGCGATCGATAGCTCCCAGTCAAAGGAGTGGTCGCTGCTGGTTGCTGTGAAGTTGACGTGTTCTGGGAACCCGTCTTCGTCGGAGCAGGTGTATCCCATCATCATCTCAGACGTGCAGTGAATCCAGAGTATCGTGTAGTTGTCCCCGACTACGAGTTCCTCGGCAGTCCATGTCATGTCCATATCTACCGCCTCTTCTATCACAGGCGGTTCCATGGTGTAGCAGTCGAAGCTTCCGTCGGCGGCCTCGTCGCAGTCATCTTGGTATGAAAGCCAATTGTCGCCGTCGTTCATGCAGAGGTCGTAATTTGGACCAGATGCCCAGCAGTAATCGTAGCCATCTGTGTTTTCGGCCATTTCCCATTCGACTGCGCCGCTCCCATCGTCGTACTCCAGGACTAGTCCGTCATCCATCTGGTAGTTCTCGCAAGGTCCGCTGAAGTCATAGTGGTGGGATGCGATTCGGTCGTGGTTTGGCATCTCGTACAGATTCACGGCGATATGGAGGTTACAGGTCGAATGGTTGGTCTCGATGTAGAAGGTCTCGGACATCGTCTCCGCTGTCGCGTTGAAGTCGAGCCAGCCATCGCCCCAATCGTAGTTTTGTGTGGTGCTCTTGTACCAGTCGTATGAGAGGGTGTAGTTGGTTCCTACCACCAGGTCCTCGACTGAGAGAACCATAGTGTGGTTGCCCTCCTCGATCTCTGGGGTGATCATCCACTGCGACTGGCACTCCCAGTGGGTGCCCATGTCCTCGCAATCATTCGCCCATTGGCTGTGATCGTGATCGCCGTCACCGTCGAAGTCCCACATGTCCTGCCAGCAGATCATTTCACCTGGGCCGTCCTGCTCGCAGTTGTCGAACTCCAGCGATTCTCGTTCCTGATAGTGCTCGACCCCGTCGTAGGTCAGGTTGAATGGCGATGGTGGCTGTTCGCATGGACCTTGCCAATCGAAGTTGCCCGAGCCTAGGTAGTTCTTACTCGAGCCATCCTCGTACAGTGTGACACGGATGCCTAGGTGGCAGGTGTAGTTGTCTGTCTCGATGTGGAAGGTCTCGGACATCGTCTCCGCAGTCGCGTTGAACTCGAACTCGTCCCAATCGCCATCGCAGCCCAGCATGTTCTGGCAGATGTCGTAGGACCACTCCACGCTGTAGTTTGTGCCTACCATCAGATTCTCTATCGAGAGGACCATCGTGTGGTTGCCCGCCTCGATCTCTGGCGACATGTACCATGTCTGGCACTCCCAGTGGGTGCCCATGTCCTCGCAATCGTTGTGCCACTCTCCGTCGTTGTCGTCGTAGTCGTAGCATTCGAAGCCCCCATCCATCTCCTCGCAGTTGTCGTAGGTCTCGTAGTTCCAGATCTCCTCCCACTCGATGCCGTCGTAGGTCAGGGTGAATGGCGATGGTGGTGCCTCGCATGGCCCCTCGTATCGGAACCAGTCGTTGATAATGTGGTTGAGGTTGCCATTCCCGTCCATCTTCATCAGATTGAGGTTGAAGTAAACGTCGCAGGTGCTGTTGTCGGTCTCGACGTAGAAAGTCACGGTCTCGGTGTCCGAGGTGGCGTTGAAGTCGAAGCTCTCGGAGTTGTAATCGCAACCTGCGCCGCTCCGGCAGATGTCGAAATTGACGTTGATGGAGTACACGTCACCGGGCTCTAGCCCGTCGACGGAGATTTCCATCGTGTGGTTGCCCGCATCGATGTGGGGGTCCTGCTCGTACCACTCGCACTCCCATTCGGTGCCCAGGTCCTCGCACTCCTCCTCCGAGTTGGTCCAGTCGGGCTCCCCGTCGCCGTCGTTGTCCCAGTCGTCGTTCCAGCAGTCGTATTCGTACCACTCGTCATCGCCGGCCTCATCGCAATGGTCGTAGTATTCGTAGTTCATTATGGGTTCCCAATCAACTCCATCCGCAGTGAGCGTGAATGGAGATGGTGGGGACTCGCATGGCGCGTCGAACCTGAAGTACTCCCAGATGTGGTTGCTGTTCCACGAGTTTCCGTTGGAGTCGTATTCGATGGTGTGCCTCTGAATGTTGAGGTCCAGGTCGCAGGTGTAGTTGTCGGTCTCGACGTAGAAAGTCACGGTCTCGGTGTCCGAGGTGGCGTTGAACTGGAAATTCTCGTCGTACGAGTCGCAACCTCCGTTGTTCTGGCATTTGTTGACTTGTACCATCAACCCGTATGACTCGTTCTCCTCGACTTCCACGGTCAGCTCCATGGTGTGGTTGCCCTCCTCGATCTCCGGCTCCGAACCCCACGATTCGGTGCAATACCAGTAGCCGTTCGCGTCCTCCTCGCAGTCGTCCATGTGACTGGTCCAGTCGGGCTCTCCGTCGCCGTCGTTGTCCCAGTCGTCGTTCCAGCACTGGAAGTTGAAGCCGTCCGCTTCGCAGTTGTCGTACTCCTCCTCCCCGTATTCGACCTCGTAGTCCACTCCGTCGTAGGTCAGGGAGAATAGTTCCGGCGTCTCGCATGGCGCTTGGTATTGGAAGTTCTCACTCTCACTGTATGTGTGGTTGTGGTTGAAGTTCCCGCTGTCGCTCCAAGTCCCCGATCTTACGTACGCGTTGATGTCGAGGCTGCACATCGAATCGATGATCTCGAAGTCCTCCCAAGACTCGGTGTGGTTGCCCGTTGATGTGCCGTTGAAGAAAATATCGAAGGTCTCGGACTCGCTTCCAGTGCCCTGTGACCATGTGTGAATCTGGCCGGTGAGTACGTAGCTCCAGTCTTCATCTATCTCCTCGATTACGAGGTCGAAGTCGTGATCGCCGGGCCATACCAGTGGGTTTTGCCAGAACTGGATGCAGGTCCAGTACCCGCCCATGTCCTCGCAATCATGCAAGTAGGTGTTAGTCCAGTCGGGCTCCCCGTCGCCATCGTTGTCCCAGTCGGCGTTCCAGCACTCGTGATTGAAGCCGTCCGGGATGCAATCATCGTAGTCCGTGTATTGGGGGATCCGTTCGTACTCCTCACCGTCCATCCAAAGGAAAATGAGGGGATCACCCTGCTCGCAGGGTCCTCGCCATGGGAATTGTTCCTGCTCGAAGACTCCGAACTCGACCCAGGTTCCGCTGGCGTCCCATTCTCCCTCTATCAGTTGGTATTCGGTGTTCAGATTGCAGGTGAACTCGTCGGTCCAGGCATCACTGTCCACGGTCACCGAGGTCCCGTTGAAGAAGGTCTCATTGCCTTCCCACGGGCTATTGTCGAAATTGATTTGCGTCATCATCCTCCAGCTGGAGTCGGGTAGGTCGCTAGCGACCCACTCTACCGTGTGGTCCCCTGGCCATACCAGAGGGTAATCTGAGTGACTGATGCAATGCCAGTCGCCGTTCGCGTCCTCGTCGCAGCGATCCAATTGGAATTGCCTCATGAAGCGGTTAGGGGCGCCGTCGTTGTCCCAATCCTCGCTGCAGAACCAGTTCGCGCCGAACATCTCGCAGTCGAGGATGTTAGCGGCATAGTGATGTGTCATTTCGTGCTCATCGCCATCGAGAGTCGTGGTTACGTGGAAGTCCCCCTCACACCATCCCTGTGCATAGTCGATGTTCTGGAGGACCTGGGTCATGTTGCTCGTCCATACTATTCTGAAGTTCGAGTTCATCGAGCAGGTCGAGTTCATGACGTTCCAGTACGTCTCGTCCGGATCTAAGGAGATCTCGCCGTTGCTGTCCGAGTCGAGAGCCTGGGAGTAGTACATGTAGTGGTTGAGTCCGTGATTGAGATCCTCCACGTGGATGTTGATGTAGACGGTGTAGTTGGTATCTGGTTCAAGGTCCGAGACCTCGTACTCCAGGCTGTAGTTGCCCTCGTCCATCAGCGGGTCGACCCATCGGTAGACGCAGGCCCATGTTCCTGTCGAGTCGTCGCAGTCATCCATCCACTCAGTGTAGTCGTAGTTACCGTCCCCATCTACGTCTACATCGCATTGGTAACGGTCGTCAGAATTCTGGGTGCACGAGAGTAGGTCCACGTCGCTTGGCCACGGCACTTCCTCCTGCTCGTACATCGTCCCATCTAGGTATAGATCGTAGTCACCGAACCAATTGTCGTCGTGGCTCGCCTCGACTGAGGCCAGGGGTGATAATGCCATCATGACCATCAATAGGGTCATTGTCAGGCTTCTGCTCTTGCTTGCACTGGTATTGTTCATGAATCTGGGGGCCAAACATGGTGCTATTAAATTCGCCGCTCAGATGGTCTAGACTCCGTCTGGCGGAATCTGCCAGAACGTCACCTCGTCACCATCGGCCATCTCCCTAGATAGTGGTTGGAAGCCGAGCCCCTCAAGCAGAGTCAAATCGAAGCATTGGGAGTCATCGAATGGTATCTCGATTGGGGATACCGAGGTCCTCACTCTGTCGACCAAGCCACTTCCGAGGAACCTCGACCAGGTGTCAAAACCACCCTCTACCAGAAGGGTTTGCACACCCCTGTCGCCCAGCATGTCGAGTATCCTGGCGATTGGTATCTCTTTCTCCGGAATCACCACCCTTTCTACGTGCGAATGGTCGTCATGAGTTTCGAAATCGGATGACTGGACAAGCAGGGTCGGTGCCTCCCCGTCAGTCATCACCCTGCAATCCGCTGGGACTCTGTTCCGTGGGTCGATCACGACTCTCGTCGGCTGATCCCTAGGGGCTATCACAGGCCCCCTTACTGTCAGTGAGGGGTCGTCCCTGGCGATCGTGCCCACTCCCACCAGTATCGCCATGGAGTCCGCTCGCAACCGCTGTGCTAGGTCCAAGGATCCCTGCGAGCTGAATCGCCTGGCTGGTTTGGAGGGGTCGCCGTCAATCCTTCCTTTCGAGTCGGTGGATGCCTTCATGGTCACCAGAGGCCTCCTCTCCCTGCACCAGTGCATGAATGCCCCCATCTGCTCCTCGCACTCCTCCTCCAGCAACCCAGACTCGACTTCGACACCTCCGTCTCGTAGGGTAACCGCACCATCGCCCCTTACGGTCGGATTTGGGTCCAATGCGCCGATGACGACTCTCTCGACGCCTGCCCAAAGGAGAGATTCTGTGCATGGGGGGGTCCTGCCGAAGTGATTGCATGGCTCGAGCGTCACGTAGGCAGTGGTACCCTGGGTCGGGACTCCCTTCGCCTCTGCATCCGCTATGGCCATCTGCTCAGCATGGAGACCGCCGATGTGGTCGTGCCACCCCTCTGCAACGACCTCCCCGTCCCTGACTAGGACGCATCCTACTAGTGGGTTGGGCATGACTCGGTGCCGGCCCCTCTCGGCCAGATCTATGGCCCTCCGCATGTGAGCCTCCCCATCAGACATGTTATGACCGTCATGGGGCCTACTCATGATTCCTCGCTTCGGCAGTATTGAAGTCGGAGAGTGGTTCTCGTGGTGCGTGACACGCATAGCCTGCATACTCAATCCCAATGCCCGCGATGGTCTCTCCGTACGCCAGTGGGACAAGTTCGAGCCGGCTCTCAAGGAGGCTGGCTTCGAGATCGACCTCCGCCATACGGAGGGCCCTGGGCACGCTATGGACATCGCAGAGAGTCTGATTAACGCAGACCACGAAATAGTCGTAGCCGTAGGTGGAGATGGCACCGTTCACGAGGTTGCTTCGGGCCTACGTGGCTCGGACAAGGTCATGGGAATACTTCCCATGGGGACTGGCAACGACTACGCAAGAGCACACGGCATACCCGTCCCAAAAGGAAACAAATTTCCAGGCTTGCAAGGTGCGATTGATATTCTAGTCAGTGGAACCAATCGCAGAGTCGGTTCCCTCAGGATAGAGGGTCCACCTGCTCCCGATCATCCCTCCAAGGCGGCCCCTATTCCTCGTGAATGTAATGGAAATCCTGAGACCCCTGGGAATCTAGTTCGCTGGAGTTTCCTTGAATGCGATGGCGGAGTTACGTCAGTAATCAACCGAATGAAAGATGAGGGGCAATTCAAGAGAATTAGAGGCCCTAGGAAGTACGACCTACTCGGCATTAAGGCAATTATATCTTGGAAGAAGCAGAAAGGAAAACTCAGAATCGATGGAGGGGAGCCAATCGAAGTAGATCTCTCAGGCCTATTTTGCATGAGTCAATGCCAAACCTTTGGTGGTGGCTACAAGGTAGCCCCAGGAGCCAGACCTACCCAAGGCCACTGCTCTTTGGTTATGGCATGGGGTATGTCAAAGTTACAGATGCTGAGGTTGATGGGCCCAGTAAAGAAGGGAAGACACGTTGGGAAGTGGGGAATAACCATGCAGAATGCCAAGAAGTTCGAATTCTCAACTTCTCCTAATTCTCCTCTGATGATAGGAGTGGATGGAGAGGCGGTAATTACCACCCCAGCCACAATGCAGTACCACGACGACCAACTCACGGTCAGAGGGGCTGCCGCGATTCCGAACGAGTAGTACTGCGCACATTCAAAGCACACTTCCAACACCGCTACACGTGGTCACCAAGAACAGGAAGAAGTGGAAGGAGCGTTCGACCCAGAAGTCGAAGTACGGTACTGCAGAGGCGCCGGACCCTTTTCCAATCAGCCGTTCCAGACTAGAGAAGTTCCACGCATGTCCCAGATGCTTCTGGCTTGACAGGGTCAAGGGAGTTGACACCCCGGGAATCCCATCCTTCCTCCTGAACACGCTAGTGGACACTCTGCTGAAGAGGGAGTTCGATGCTCACAGGGAGGCGGGGACGCCTCATCCGTACATGTCAGAAAACGGATTGGGGCACATGGTCCCGCTGGATCACGGCATGATGGACGAGTGGAGGGAGAACTTCAAGGGAGTCCGGGTTGAGAGGCACGGGTTGCAGGTTTTCGGGGCGGTCGATGACATCTGGATGTCGAAGGAGGGCGATTCTGAGGAGTGGTACGTCGTCGATTACAAGTCTACTGCAACGCGGTCTGAACTGACTGCAGATTTGTTCCTAGAGGACATCTACAAGGGGTCCTACGTTCGTCAGATGGCAATATACCAGTGGCTCCTGAGGGAATTGGGGCACCCCGTTTCCACCCGCGGCTTCTTCGTATACGAGAATGGGAACGTCGACGATTCATCGCTGCTACGCGATGGTTCAGCGGAAAGCCCCCGGGGAATACCACTGAAGCCGGCCTTGGTTATCGAGATCAACACTGCCGATCCCGGCACTGTGATCGAGGGAGAGAGGATAGACTTGGGTTGGGTGGACGGATTGGTCAGGGGTGCGAAGGAGTGCCTGGATCTTGCCGGGCCACCAGAAGCAGGCGAGTTCTGTCATCACTGCGCATATGTCTCCTCAGCATCCCAGTTCTAGATTAGCGATGGGATTGTGTTTTGGCGCAGACGGAGAGATTTGAACTCCCGAGTCACTAGGACACCGGATTTCAAATCCGGCGCAATACCAGGCTATGCGACGTCTGCTGCGAGTATGCGTGGGGACTACCACGGATGAACCTTGCAGCCCTAGAGTCCGTAGTTACCAGGCCTGCACCAGTCCGGCAGGCTAGAGGGGGCGTCTGGGTGAGTCAGCCCTACGAACAGGACCATGATTAGGATGAAGAAGGCCGGGAAGAGCGCGGTCATGGTAAGAATAGCCGAATCCTCATCGCCGTAAAGGTGCATGAAAATAGCAGCTATCATGATGAACTTCGGAATCGCGATTATCGTCAGTATCCATAACGTGACCGTCTTTTCCTCCGTCCCTAGTGACTCTGCTAATGGGACGAGGTCGGCGCCGACTGCGAGGACCTCGATCAGTGTGAGTATCATCAGTCCGTAGAAGTTCATCCAGTAGGGATCTTGCCCCAAAATCTTGTAATGCGCCATATTATTTCACCTCAGTATAGATAGAAGAACGGGAAGACCAGGACCCATACCAGGTCCACGAAGTGCCAGTAGAGGCCGAAGTACTCTATCGAGACAGCGTTGTCAGGAGTGTAGCCTCCCTTTGCGGCCTTCAGGGTCATGTAGCTAAGTCCGATAATGCCGCCGAAGACGTGGGCACCGTGGGTGCCCGTGGTTACGTAGAAAGTGGTGGCACTGACTTGGATGTCAGCCATCATGTGGCCTCCTGGGTGTGTCCCGGCCTGCATCATGGCATAGAGAGCGCTGTCCTCGGGGATGGAGTAGTCATTGGGATGCGCCTCGATGTAGTGGGTGTCGTACGCATGGTGCTGGTAGCTGTCCGCATTGATCAGGTACCCCTCTGCGTAGAGTGACTTGATGCTGGAGTCTCCGTGGTTGAACTCGTGCAGGAACTCGGGTAGCGGGAAGCCAAGGAACCACTCGATCATCTTCAGAGTAAGGAACAGGATCGCTAGGAACCATGTGGCTCCCAGGTAGCGAGTCACCTTCCTCCTCCTCACGTCCTCGTCGATGTCCTTCTTCTTCGCGTATCTAAGTGCCTGAACTATGGTGAATGAAGAGATGATCAGGGCGAAGGTGTTTATCGCACCCGGTGCTATGTGGAACCAGCTAGACGCGATCAGGTGCCCGGCAGGCTCGAAGCAGATCACTGAAGTTCCCTCTACCCACTCTCCCGACTCGAAGACGGTCTGGCAGTTGGGTATCCCGAACCTGTACCTCATGTATGTGCTGAACAAGGAGGTAAATACCATCATCTCTGACATCAGGAACATCCATAGTGCTACCTTTCTGATGTCTATGTTCTGGAATGGTGTACCGGCTGACTTGGGTTCGAAAACCTCTCCGTTCACTCCGAAGCTAATGTCCTGCCTCCACCAGACTAGCAGGCTGAACCCGATTACGCCGAGCCCGACGAATACCAAAGGTACTTTGCCCCATCCTTGGAACTCGCCGAACTTGAAAGCCCCAGCCAGAGTGAATAGGAATATCGCCACGCCCAAGCTCAGTATGAACGGGGACCATGAGTTGTGAGGAGCACCATGTCTCCAGTCGTGAGGTCCCCAAGCGCTGGGGTGATGGTCACCGCTCAATGTGACGCCTCCTCTGTCTCGTCATCGCTAACCAGCAGCCTCTGGAACCAGCTGGATAGCCAACCTGGCTCGTTTGCGATGTGCTCGTTTGCGTCTTTCAGCGTCGGTAGCCCCCAGGTGCCGTCATCCAGCTTGTATAGGGTGTGAGCGGGTGGAGGGGATGTGGTCATCCACTCGAATGACCAACCGCCCCACGGGTCGTCGGGTGCGTCCTCGCCCCTGATAGAGGAAGCTATCATGTTGAACACCAGGATGAAGTTCGAGAAGAAGAACAAGAAACCAGAGACGGTGATGAACATATTCCAGCCGGCAGCTTCCATGGGCAGGGACCCAAGGGCCTCCTCGGTGGTCACGAAGTAGGTGTGGTGCCTGCGTGTCATTCCCCAGACACCCAGACGGTGCATAGGCCAGAAGAGTGCGTTGTATGAGACGAATGCGGTCAGGAAGTGGAGGACGCCGAGCTTCTCGCTGAGCATCTTACCAGTGGCCTTGGGCCACCAGTAGTATATTCCAGAGAAGAATCCGAAGACGGTCCCCCCGACCAGTACGTAGTGGAAGTGGGCTACCACGAAGTACGACTCATGGAGGTGGGTGTCCATCGCTATCGAAGGGAAGAACATCCCAGAGATCCCCCCCAGTGTGAACGTAACAAGGAAACCAAGTGCCCAAAGGGTGTGTGTCCTGTATACGAGCGAGCCCCCGTGCATTGTCATCAGCCAGTTGAATATCTTGATTCCCGTCGGCACGGCGACCAACATGGTTGTCAGCATGGTGACGAACCTCAGTGTCGGGCTCATTCCGCTGGTGAACATGTGGTGACCATACACGATGAATGCTACAATGCCGATTCCTGCTAGGGCGTAAACCATCGACCGATATCCGAATACCGACCTCCTAGAACTGGTTGCTATGACCTCCGATATGATTCCGAATGACGGGACTATGACCACGTAGACCTCGGGATGGCCGAAGTACCAGAACAGGTGGCTCCACAGCAATGGGTCACCCCCTGCAGCAATGTCGTAGAACGCGGTTCCCACCACCCTATCGAGGTAGACCTGGATCAATCCCACGCCGAAGGCAGGTATTGAGAGGAACAGCATCACGTTGGCGATTAGTATGGACCAGCTGAATAGGGGCATCTGCATCCAGCCCATCCCAGGTGCCCTCATCACGGCCATCGTGGTGAGGAAGTTGATTCCGGTGAGTGTGGATGATGCCACCAGCATGATCTGCCCGGCGGCCCACATGGTCGTACCGTAGTGAGCCCCCTCGCTGACAACATAGGGCGCATAACCAGTCCAACCGGTATCCGCACCGTGCCCGGAGAACACTCCGGTGAAGATTAGCAGGGCCGCGAAGGGTTGCAGCCAGAAGGACATTGCATTGATTCGAGGGAGGGCTAAGTCTGCCGCCCCGAGCTGCAGTGGTATCATCCAGTTCGCGAAGCCGTTGATCATAGGCATCGCCGCTAGGAATATCATGGTCGTCCCGTGGAGAGTGAAGAACTGGTTGTACTGCTCCTGGGTGAGGAAGTCGTTTCCGGGCACAGCTAGTTGGATCCGGATTATCATGGCCATTATTCCGCCAACTCCGAGGAAGAACAACCCGGCGACGAAGTAAAGCGTGCCTATCTTCTTGTGATCGGTGCTGGTCAGCCAGTCAGCGAGCCACGGTGCGAAGTTGTCCCAGTCGAATGCATCGGGATCCTTTCTGTAGAAGACGTATGCGAGAGTGATGGCTAGAAGCGACGCGGAGACGATGATCAGAACTCCGAGAACGACGAATGGGTCGGCAGCCTCCAAGACCTCTATCGGCCCCCCAAGGGAAACTGTGACCTTGCTCCACATGTCTCCAGAAGTCCCCCCTCCTGCTCCGTCTGCGTTACCATTGACCGAGTTGACATGCAGGACGAAATCGACGTTTCTGTCCGTAGCGGGTGCGGTCCAAGTGACTGTCCAAGACACCTGGTCGTTACCCGCATCTGTGTGACCTACTTCGTTCTCGTTGTACAGCTGTGCGGTCGCATCGCTGACGGAAAGAGTCCCCTCGCTCGCCCACAGGTGGAACCCACCCTGGTTCACATTTCCTTCCTGGCTGGGACCACCTTGGAATGATACCGTTAACTCATACTGTTCGGAGTAGTTGTAGCTCTCTGGAAGCCCATCTATCGATGCCACTACTGAAGCCGAGGGGACTGCCCCGTGGCAGTTGCAACCCGATTGTTGCACTCCCGATATGCCGCCGGGAAGAGACTGCGCGGATGGCAATGCAAGCATGGCGGCTATTGCCACTAGAATCACAATTGCTCCCTTTGATCTGTTTCTCAGCATATTTCCAACCTCAGTTGTGAGCCACCAGCTTTGCGGCCATTATCGAATGGGCATCCCCGCAGTACTCCGCACAGAGAATCATGGACTCCTCGGTCATTGATTCAGAAATTGCGAGCCAGAGAGTGGTCTGCTGCCCGGGCACTGTGTCTTCCTTAGTGCCTAGGTGCTGGAACCAAGGAGCGTGTGTGACATCAATAGAATCCATGACTGCGAAATACGTCTCTCCCTTCTTCAGGCTGAGAACCGGGACACTGCCGTAAACCTCCATAGTCTCGGTATCGGTATCGCAGAGGCTGTCGTTCAACTCTAGGCAGTCGAAGCTCCAGAACCATTGCTGACCTGTAATCTCAATCACGTGGTAGCAATCCGATGATATTATTCCACTAGAGTCCATTACGTTGTTCGAACCTGTGTATTCCGGATCATCGTAATCGCATTCGTAACCATGCACCCCACCTTCCGCTGATGTCCACATTGCATCCAACGGCCCCCATGAGTAGTAAGTCAGCCATACTATCAGCAAGAAGGGGAGGACGGTCCAAGCGACTTCGAGGCGCATGTCGTCGTTGTGCTTTGGGAAAACCCCGACCTCGATTCCATCCACGTTTGGTAACTTCTCGCCATCCTTTGAGGTGAACCAGAACGAGTGGTGGTAGAGCCATCCGAAAGCGATGGCCCCGACGATTACCGACCACAAAATGTAGTGGTCCCACAGGCCTTCGAAGATGGGAGTCATCACGGTCATGGCTATCTCTATGCTTACGGGGGTAAATTCAACTCATAAGGGTCGCGGGTAAGTCATCTGCATGATGCCCTAACATTGTGGTCAACTGTAGCATTGAGAAGAATGGGCAAAAACGCTACTAATGAGTTCATTTAGGCTTATAGATGACCGAAGAATTCAGGCTACCGGGTTGGGAGTCGAAGAGGCAGATGGTGGATGGCCCTGCTGACAGAGTGGTTAGGTTCGAGAAGGCATCGAGAGCGATTGCAGAGGCACTCATCAGAAACAGGGAAGTTGACCTAGGAGGGTCCGGAATCCCTGTTGTGGTGGAGGGCAACCG
>Ga0115011_10002286_pt1 | contig 13369 bp, 13 predicted proteins | sample TroAtlMetagenome_2_FD_88705 | JGI IMG/M metagenome (GOLD analysis project Ga0115011, IMG submission 88705) | Marine eukaryotic phytoplankton communities from Atlantic Ocean - Tropical Atlantic ANT8 Metagenome | ecosystem: Environmental > Aquatic > Marine > Oceanic | place: Tropical Atlantic... | reverse complement strand
GGCAAGGGGAGAAGGTGGAATCAAGACAATCGACATCAACGGAGCTGACACTGAAGACCGTTCATTTTCTTCTTTCCTTTCCGGCGCTGAAAGTATTGATGACGATTTGCACGCTCAAACCCTGAAGGGAGTTTCGGCTACGACGTTATGTGACATCATGTTCACATCAGGTAGCACAGGGAAACCTAAAGGAGTCCGGCATCGCCACGAGCCGACAGTCCGTCAGACATTTAATACAATAGAAGAGAACCAACTTACCTCTGCTGATCGGATGCTCGTCATTAATCCCTTCTTTCACGTTTTTGGATATACCGGAGGTTGGGTTCCCGCCCTGTTTAGCGGCGCAACTATCTACCCGTTTCCTGTTTTCGATGTCGACCAAGTGTTAGAAATAATCCAAGATCAGGGCATCACCTATTTCCCTGGACCCCCTACGATCTTTCATTCCCTTCTCGAACATCCGCGACTCCATGAGTATGACGTGAATTCTCTCCGGTTCTCCTTAACCGGTTCGGCAGATGTACCAGTTGACCTCATCCAAAGGATGTTGGATGAGCTCACCTTCGACCGGGTTGTTCAAGCTTATGGGATGACAGAATGCGGGACAGCAACGAATACAATCGCTTCAGATACCCCCGAAATAATCGCTACAACTATTGGGAAAGCATCGAAAGACCTTGAAGTACGGATTGTTGATGATAAAAATAACCCATTGAAAGCTAGAGAGAAGGGAGAAATTGTCGTTCGTGGATATGCAGTGATGGATGGCTACCTCAACGATGACGAAGCGACCTCATCAGCAATAGACGAAGAAGGCTGGCTACACACTGGTGACCTTGGAACTTGTGACGAAAATGGCTACTTCCAGATTCTTGGCAGAATAAAAGACATGATTATTGTTGGAGGTTTCAATGTGTACCCTGCTGAAGTTGAAGACATGATACGAGAACACCCGAGCATACGGGATGTTGCGCTGATCGGTGTTCCAGATGAACGACTAGGTGAAGTTGGGTGCGCGTTCGTGATTTTACGAGAGCCCATCGAGCCGGATGACCTCCACCTTTGGTGCCGTGAAAATATGGCCAATTTCAAAGTCCCCCGTTACATCGAATTTCTTGAACAGTTCCCCTTAACAGGATCCAACAAGATTTCGAAGCTCGACCTTCGAGACCTTGCCGACCAGAAACAAATAGGTACATAGAATGTCTCGGGAACCAGTCATCGTTGGAATCGGTCTATCGGATTATCCGAAAGCACCCCACCTCGACTCTCTCATGCATATAGCTCAGGCGACGAAGCGAGCTTTAGATGACAGTGGCTTGACCCTCAACGACATTGACGGATTTGCTTGTGCGAGCATGCCCACAGACCCAGAATTACATGTAGAAGCTATTGAACACTTAGGCTTGAAACCAAGGTGGCTTAACACAACTTACACCGGCGGCTCAGCGGCCCAATTTCAAATCCCCGATGCTATCGCCGCTATCCGTGAGGGACGAGCTGAAACCATCCTCTTTGCTTATGGTTCTGACTTCCTCACCCGATACGGGCGAACGCTTGGCACAGGAGGCCTTTCAGTTGATGGCGGCCTCTCGGGCCCACTTCTCTATGAGCAACCATACGGGAGCACCATAGCGACTTGTTATGCTCTAGCGGCCACCCGTCACATGGCTGAATACGGAACTCGACCCGAGCATCTTGCTGAAATAGCAGTAGGTGTTCGAGAATTCGCAGGCTTGAACCCTAACGCAATGTATCGCGAGCCGCTTACAGTTGAAGATGTCCTAGCAAGTCCGATGATCGCCGACCCCTTGCATCTACTTGACTGCTGTGTCGTTTCCGATGGTGGAGCAGCATTCATCATAACGACCGAAGAAAGAGGTAGAGACCTCAAACAATCTCCCGTGCATGTTCTTGGCGCAGCGGGGGCGAACTCCCATTGGCATATCCACTCCATGCCTGACTTCAGCACCACCGCTGGAGTTGCAAGCAGTCAGGAAGCCTACCGACAAGCCGGAATTGGACCAGAGGATATAGATACGATTCAGTTCTATGACTCTTTCACAATTACTGCTCTCTTGCTTTTAGAGGACCATGGGTTCTGCAAAAAAGGAGAAGGTGGAGGATTCGTTGAAGAAGGGCACCTTCGTAGAGGAGGGTCGCTACCAATGAACACAGATGGCGGCTCCTTGTCTAGTTGCCACTCCGGCATGAGAGGGACAATGCTTATTACCGAGGCGGTTCGGCAACTACGCGGCCATGGTGGAGATTCGCAAGTTCCTGATTGTGAACTTGCTCTCGCAGCTGGCTGTGGCGGCCTTCTTTCATATATAGGAACCACGATTCTAGGAAGAGACCGACGCTAATGGAAGTGATTGATAACCGGCCCTGGGACCGAGGACCACTCGACCCCGGCCCAATTGACCGCGAGTATTTTGAAGCCGCAGCGCAGGGGCGACTCATCATTCAGAAATGTGAAGATTGTGGAAATACTCAATTTCCACCGAAAGCCCTCTGCGTGTCGTGTGGACAAGTTCCAGATTGGATAGAAGCCTCCGGTAAAGGGAAGATATACACCTTCACCGTAGTCCGTAGACACGGAGTCGAACCTTTCTCAAGTCTCGCTCCATTTGTTCTTGCAATGATTGATATCCCTGAGGGGGCGCGTTTCATGGGAAATATAACTGGCATAGACCCAGAAACTACCCAAGTGGGACAAAACGTGGAAGCCTACGCATTGCGGATCGATGAAACTTTGGCGCTTCCACTTTGGCGCTCAACCCAGAGTACCTAAGGCGCAGATGAAGACACTCGCCACAGGCTTGAGCTTCCCAGAAGGACCTATAGCGATGCCAGACGGTAGTGTCCTCCTCGTCGAACTATCTCGAGGGACCTTAAGCAAGGTTGACCCAGAAGGAATTGTCAGCGTCATAGCTGATCTGGGTGGAGGACCAAACGGAGCAGCCATAGGCCCCGACGGTAATGTCTATGTCTGTAACAATGGGGGATTCGATGACGAGACCGATCCATCTGGTCAGTTCGCATCGCAAATGCCCAGAGAATATGTAGGAGGGTCGATCCAGCGGGTAAACCTTCTCACCGGCGAATCAGAGGAACTCTACCGGGAATGCGATGGGCACAGCCTTAGCGGGCCCAACGACATTATTTTCGATGAATCTGGCGGATTTTGGTTCACGGATCTAGGGAAGACTCGATTCCGATCTCATGATCATGGGGGCGTGTACTACGCGTCTGCTGATGGTACAACCATTCAAGAAGTGATTTACCCTCTGACTACTCCCAATGGGATAGGGCTATCCCCCGACGGAACTACTCTCTATGTTGCAGAAACAACCACCGGTAAGCTCTACCAGTGGACTATCACTGGCCCAGGTCAACTTGAGACCGGAAGGAGCTCTCGGCCTCGTCCAACACTGCTTTACGCGTTGCCAGATGGGCTCCGCTTTGACTCGCTTGCCGTAGATGCAAGTGGGTATGTGAACGTTGGGGTTCTCTCAAGAGGAGCTTTAGATGAAAACGCTGGGGGTATTTGTGAAATTTCCCCAGAAGGAGAAGGAAGAATGGTCCTAACAGGTGACCCCATGACAACGAACATCTGCTTTGGCGGTCAAGATCATCGGACTGCGTTCATTACCTGTTCAGCTTCTGGAACCCTCCGCTCGCTTCCATGGCCCCGACAGGGAATCAGGCTTCCTTTCTACGACAAAGCCCTTTAGTATCTCGTCAATTGCGAAGGACAAACGATTATGTAATAATTGATTTACCAACCGTGTGGTTGGTAATGGGTTTTCTGATACAGCATCGGGTGCCCGTACGGTCAATGAATGGGGAAAAGATATGAATGAAGATCTTGAGTTAATGATTGATACGAAGAATGGTGAGTGGATTGACCTTGGGTTGCCAAATAGTGAACCAGGAGAAAATGCCATGATGATCCTTCGAATCAGTGAAGAAAATGGAAGCTACACGGCCTTAATAAAATCTAAAGCCGGCACCGTTATCCCTCCACACGTACACCTCGGTGAAACAGTGGTATATGTACTTCAAGGTGACCTGCAATACCGTGGCGGTGTCGCGTATGAAGGCGGATACATATATGAACCTGCTGGTGCGGTTCATGAGGCCACCCAACATGAAACGGATACCATCTATTTTGTCCATGTGGCGAACGGGGCGATTTTCATGAATGAAGACGGAACAGAAGGCCCAACTTATACTTGGCGAGAAGTTAAAGCAATCGTAGACGCTCATCATGCTGCAAAAGCTGACGCAGCTTAACGATTACTCATTGCCATACCCGCGTCGGGAAAGGAAATAATGGGGAAGACGGTTTTAGTAACGGGAGCAGGATCAGGTTTTGGCCGAGGAGCAAGTGTTGCCTTGGCCGAACGCGGCCACAATGTGATAGCAACGACCGAAACCGAAGAGCAAGCTACTGAACTCGCTGCTGCGCATCCAGAGCTCACTGTAGAAAAATTAGATATCACCACAACTGATGTTGATAAGGTCAAGCAATGGGATCTCGATGTTCTTATTAATAATGCGGCTATGGGGCAAACCGGCCCGATGGCTGATGTTCCCATGGAACGTATACGCGCTATTTTTGAAGTAAATGTCTTCGGGACATTATCGATAACCCAAAAGGTTCTCGAAGGGATGATTAATCGAGGAGCCGGACGAGTAATCGTCATGTCATCAATCGGGGGGCTACATTCTTTTCCTGCATTCGGGCCATATAACATGACCAAACATGCTCTTGAGGGAATGGGGAAAGCTATGCGTATAGAGCTTGAACCCCAAGGTATAGATGTGACAATGATTAACCCTGGGCCCCACGACACAGGGTTTAACGACTCAATGGCAGAATCAATGTGGGAATGGTTCGGTGAAGACTCTTTGCAATCACCAAATATGGAAATGTTTGCCATGATGAGAACGGCAGCGACTTCGGACCAAATGGACCCGAAAGCTGTAGTTGACAAACTTGTCGAGTTGGTTGAAGCTGAAACCACGAAGGAACACAACATTGTTCCTGAAGAAGGCATCGAAGAATTGAATGAGGCTACTGGGCTAGATCATTAAGTAACGCATAACACACTTTGGAAAAGGGGAAGTATGGCAGCGATTGAAGACAATCCTTACATAGGTAACAAGAGATACCATGACTTATATCCGGAAATGGGCACTGGGGAAGTTTCTACTGAACCGTATTATTCTGAAGAATATTTTGAACTCGAACGTGAGTACTTATTTAAGAAGGTTTGGATTAATGCGTGTCGTCTAGAGCAAATTCCTAAAGCTGGCGATTACATGGTGAAGGAGTTGCCGGTTTGTGATACCTCGGTCATTGTTGTGAGGAGAAAAGATGGAGGAGTCAATGCTTTCCATAACGTCTGTTCTCACAGAGGAAATAAGATGGCCTATGAGGAAACTGGGAACGTCCGATCATTCAACTGCCGGTTTCATGGATGGACCTATGACCTAGAGGGAGACCTTGTAGTCGTCCCAGATGAAGAGAACTATTTTGACCTCGATAAGTCTTGTCTAGGGTTGACTCCGGTCAGTGCAGGCGAGTGGCAAGGTTTCGTATTCATCAATGTTGACCCTAACCCCAAAGAGACCCTCAGTGAATACCTCGGTGATCTCGCGAAAGGTCTCGACGGTTACCCTTTTGAAGAAACTTCCGGACAGGTATTTACCTTCGAAACCGTGGTGGATGCGAATTGGAAATTAGTGAAAGACGCATTCCAGGAAGTATGCCATACTCCCTATCAACATAACCGCTCGCTCCCTGATGCATATATCAGCGAAGCAAATCCGTACACACGTTTTATAGATATGGCTGTTGTTGGCCACCATGCCCGAGCGTCACTCTTCGGGAATATGGAACATCAGCCAAGCCCTCTTGCCATGCACGCCTATAGTCATGGGGCGACCATTGCCAGCGCTTCGATGGTTGACGGTGATGAAGTATCGGCAGCTCTCGCCCCGCCCGGAGTTAATCCGACAGGGAGCAGCGACTGGTCCTTTGAATTACAGGTATTTTTTCCTTCGTTCTTCTTAGCTGTAACGCAAGGAAGCTATTTTACGCATCAATTCATTCCACTATCTGTAGATAAAACACACTGGTTCTCAACGACGTGCTTTCCAAAATCTACCACTGCTGCAGAACGTTTCAGCCAAGAATATGGGCGCGTGATGTTTCGAGACATTATGAATGAGGATGGTCGCCAGATAGAAGAAACTCAAGCCATGTTAAAATCAGGTGCGAAAAAGACCTTTGTTCTCAAAGATGAAGAACTCTTCGTCCGTCAAGGCCTATGGCAAGCCCATAAAATGATTGTTGACAATGGGGGGTTACCGGAATGACCGACTCAATTGCCCTTCCAAATGGTTTTGAAGACCTAGCAGAATGGGAAGAATGGAACCTTGGAACAATGGAAGAACGAAGCTACAAAAGATCGATTTCTTCTATGGAAGACCTACAGTCCTTCTATGATGCAATGCTTGCACGGATGGATCAGATTTTGAGTCACTTAGTTACTGTTCCTATGTCTGATGATATGAAACCAGAGGATCGTAATCTCTTGAATATTTCAAACTCTATGGCTGAAGTAGCTCCTGCAATCGAACAATTTTTTGAACCTACGATCTCATTCGGATTCGACACGACGCGGTGGGAACACGGCGGAGAATAAACCTACTGATCAATTCGAATTTGCGGCATATGCTCCGCCGAGAACAATTACGGTTCCTATGACTGCCCATAGAGTCACCGTGTCATCTCGAAAAACGACACCCAGCACTATTGCAACAATTGGGATGAGGTAAGTAACAATAGATGTACGAACGGCACCTACCCTGCCGTTCAGCTCTGCTGCGAGAGCATACGCGATTCCGGTACCTCCGGCTCCAAGTGCAAAACAGGCGATCATTGGCCCCCACCCGAATCCGCTACTAGTAGCTCCTACAATGCCATAGGGAGCGCTGAGTACAACAGCAAAGAGAAGCGCCCATCGAACAACGGGTATCGCCCCGTACTTTCGCTGGAGGGGGCCGGCAATATGGACGGCAACCGCATAGGAAAGGACGGCAAAGACAACAAGTAGAACGCCCAGAGCGTTTGTTCCGTCTGTTGTTACTTCAGGGATGCCGATCAGGACAAGCCCCCCCAACCCTGTCGCGACTCCTAGAAGTTGCTTCGATGCGGTTGGTATCTTGAACATGGTGAGCCCAACGAGGACAGTGAGAATAGGCATTGCGCTATTGAGCATTCCGGTCATAGAGGAATTGATCCACTGTTGGGCTATCGGGAACATTGTCAATGGGAAGGCCATCCAGGTAACCCCGAGCCACATAATCATTTTCCGGTCTTCTGGTTCAATCCGCGGCGACCGTACGGGAATCACCCATAGGGTCAAACAGCCGAAAGATATGCGGAAAAAGGTAACAAGACCCGGAGAGAAGGCTTCCAAACCGATATCGATAAAGAAAAATGATGCTCCCCAAATTCCTGCTGCGCCGAGAAGGAGACCCCAGTCAAGGAGTTGAAATTTGCTATTTTCTGCTTCCAGTGTTTCTGGGATGTTGGGCATTTGGCTAGCTTAAAGGGAATTGGTCTGAAATCCCTACCGGGTGCAAATGATCGTGCCTTGACCGTCGTCTGTGTCAGGGTTGTTATCAGGGTCGGTTCCCATCAAAAGACATGTTCCTTCGGTGGCGGTTGGACTCGGTGGCCCTGGTTCGGATGCAAAGGTACCGTTTTCGTCAACAACGCCGAGCACGAAAGGGTTGGCTGTGTCACAAGCGAAAGGGATTACTTCTAATATATTTTCATATGTTCCACTGCAACCTACCCCTGCTACAACTTCTCCAGGCGTGAATCCGGTTCCCGATATCGTACCGGACCACAAGTACCCGTCAACGATTCCGGGACTAACGATGACCTCAGCCCCAGCAGTTGTGAATGCTGGGTTACTCAGTAAATCAGCAGCAGTTTCTTCTGGAAGGGTTTGCCCACGTAAGTTATCTGAATTGGAGCAGACAATGGCTCCCGGCCCATCATCGGTATCGGGATTGTCATCGGGGTCAGTTGTGACGATGATGCATGTTCCTTCAGGTGATGTTGGTACCGGGTCATTAACCGTGGCTACAAAATTTCCTTGGTCGTCAATGAAAGCAACGACTGGTTGGTCGAAATCACAAGCTTCAAAAATATTAGCCATAACGGTTTCAAATGATCCTGCGCATCCGAAAATGGCGGTTGCGATGCCCGGAGGCATTCCTGCCCCTTTAACAGCTCCCGACCATAAGTACCCGTCGGTGAAACCGGGGCTGACAACAATTTCGATACCTTCATCGGCGAGCATAGGGTCACTGAATAAGTCTGGGGCATCAACGTCGGGAAAGACCTGACTTTCTCTGGCATCGTCTTCGTCTACATCCAGAATTCCTGAAGCTAGCACAGTAGCGAAATCTTCCGCAGATAGTACACCGATACAGGTTTGAACCACATCACCATTAAAACCATCCAATTTCTCGTCTTCGTCTCCGCCCAGAAGTAGATCCAACAGTTCTTCAGCCGAAAACCCATTTATGTTGAGGGTTTCGTCAATCCAGCATTCGATGAAGGTTTGGGGTACATCATCGGAAGGCATGAGCGCCTGCACCAACGCAATTAGGGTATCGCTATCACTTTGTGGATTCTCTTCGTCGGGTTGGTTCGCTGCATCTTCATCTTTAGATAGGTTTTCCACCTCCGCAGTAGGTTCAGCTTCCGGTGCGGCAGTGCTGTTATCACCACCGCATCCGGTGAGTACTGAGAAGAAAACAGCGAAGGCGAGAAGGATTTTTGCGGAGGGGTTAGCAGCCATGATTGAATTATACTGTTGAGAGATGAGTGAAAGATGAAGGTGCGTTAATGGTTAACCAGGATTGGAGTTACGGGATGCAGCTCCCGGTTCAAACATTGACCCGAACCCTTGCCGACCCGTGGGAAGATGATGCAACCGTTGAAGACCTTGTGGCAATTGCACAAAAAGCTGAGGCAACCGGTCATGATTTCGTCGGGGTCTGTGATCATATAGCGATTCCAGATAACGACTATGCGGCGAATATGAGGACTACATGGTATGACACTGTAGCGACACTGTCTTTTCTGGCTGCGCATACGAAAACCGTGAATCTACTCTCAGTAGTGTGGATCGCCGCTTACCGGCATCCTCTTCAAACTGCGAAATCGTTTGGCACGTTAGATCACCTGTCGGGGGGTCGTGTGATCATGGGTGTTGGCGCTGGCCATGTTGAGGCAGAGTTTGAAGCGTTAGGTGTTGACTATACTCAACGGGGGAAGATTCTCAATGAAAGCATCGATGCCATTCGTGGAGCTTTTCAAAGTGATTATGCCAGTTTTGATGGTGACTTCTACTCGTATAAAAATGTTGGGATTGCACCTGGCCCGGTGAATGGATCTCTCCCGATTTGGGTCGGTGGGGCTGGTCGCGCTGCATGGAAACGCACTGGCCGCCAAGGCGATGGCTACATACCGATGGGTGCTCCAGTGGAGACCTATCCAGAGATTATTGACACCATCATGGGTGCAGCAGCAGAGGCCGGGCGTAGCGACACTGAATTTGCAATCGGGTACATGCCCGGGTGGGCGTATTTGACGGGAAAGAAAGCTCCTGACGGGTTGCCACCAGCGTGGATGATCGGAGCGGACGCGTTGGCTGCAGACATCCGTGCGGCGCGAGAAGCGGGAGCGAATACGTTCCACATGAAGTTCAGAGGACGAACCCTATCGGAGTACCTCGAGCAATTAGATGCCTTTTGTGAATCCGTTGTACCCCTCGTGAATGAAGCTTGATGACGATGACCCACATTGAGGATCAGTTTCAGATCCGTGACCTTCAAGCACGATACGCAGATATTTGCAGTAGACGCGCTTTTGGAGAACTCGTTGACCTAATCCTTCCAGACGCAGACATTGTTCTTGATTTACGGGGAACGGAACTCTCATTTCACGGTCCTGGTGAGATCGGCGACTTTATCGCCGAGTCATTAGAAGATTTTGATTTCTTCCAGTTCGTCATTCGAAATACGGTCATCACTATTGACGACGACGGTGAGACGGCTGCGGGACGATTATGGATGAGCGAAATGCGCCGCGTAAAAGAGACGAGCTCATGGTCAACTATCTTTGGCGTTTACCACGACCAGTACCTGAAAGCTGATGGTTCATGGATGATTGCCGGACGCCAGTACCATTCGCTGGCGAGAGTCAGCCATGCATTGGAATCTTGCGATGTTTTTGCATTTCCAGAAGAATTTACTGACCTGATCTAATTCCAGATTGACCCTATATGGGGAGGTTCCCTGTCGCTCTTCGAGTGGAACCTTCATCGGTGTAGGCGGCAATAGTCCGTTGAGCTATGCGCATTTGATGCACTTCATCCGCCCCGTCAGCGAATCTTGCCCACCGGGCGTGCTGGTACATATGCGCTAACGGCGTATCAGTAGAATACCCGAGGGCTCCATGCACTTGGATAGAACGGTCAATGACGCGGCCGAGCATGTTCGCTACAAAGTGCTTCGCCATGGAGACTTCAGCTTTGAAGTCATCTTTCCTATCGATCTTGTGGGCGGCGTGGAGAACCATCAGCTTCGCCTGATACAGTTCCATAGCTGAATCTGCAATCATCCATTGGATGCCTTGCTTCTCAGCGAGTAGCGAACCGTGGGAAAACCGATTTAAAGATCTGTCGACCATCATGTCTAGCGCCATTTCTGCTTGAGCGATCCACCGCATGCAGTGTGCAAGTCGAGCGGGCCCTAGGCGATACTGTCCGAGAAGGTGCCCCTGTCCTCGTCCGCCGAGCATTTGATCCTTGTGGACGCGCAGGTCTTCAATGAGTATTTCACTGTGTCCTGTGCCACCATGCATCGTCTCGATCTGCCTAACCTCATTCCATCCTTCGGTGGGGAGATCAATGATGAATGCTGAGTTCGCTGCTTGAGGAATATCAGGATTCTCTTCTGTTCGACAAACAAGAATAGCGAAACTTGCTCTATGGGCGTTCGAGATAAACCATTTGTGTCCGTTGATGACCCATTCGTCGCCATCCTCATAGGCGTTGGTCTGGATCAGTGTCGGGTCCGATCCCGCCACCTCGGGTTCCGTCATAGCGAAACACGACCATGTCGTCCCATGGCAGAGGGGCTTAAGGTATTTCTCCGCTTGTTCTGGAGTCGCCCAGTGGAGGAGCGTGTGCATATTACCCTCATCGGGAGCTTGGCAATTAAAAACCCATGGTCCGTAATAAGATTTTGCTGCCTCTGCTTGGACCATTGCTAATTCAACATGACCAAGGCCCATGCCACCCCACTCTTCAGGCATATGAGGTAGCCATATTCCTTCCTTATGCGCTTGCTTGCGCAGCTGGATCAAGATCTCGGTTCGTTCTTTCCCTTCAAGAGGTTCGCCACTTTCCCCACCTTCGAGCTTCGTTTCTGCCGGTTTAATAACGTCATCGACAAAAGTACGGATTCGTAACCGTATTTCCTCGAGTTCAGGTGTGAGAGTGAAATCTATAGCCACGGGGTGCTCCTACGTATTAATAGAAAATTGGACATATAGGTATTAGATCATTCAAAAAGTATCTGGTCCAACCCGAGCGATCAAAGGAGCATTATCTCAAGTGATCTTCTAAGCTTCAGGTATGGAACAAGCTTTAGATGGAAAAACTGCACTCGTAACCGGCGGATCGAAAGGTATCGGCAAAGCGATAGCGAAAGGCTTTGCAGATGCTGGGGCGAAAGTGATGATAACCAGCCGAAAAGCAGAGGTATGTGAGAGCGCTGCCGATGAAATCGGCGGTGGGTGCGAATGGGAAGCAGGGAATGTCGGAGACCCTGAGCATATGGAAAAGGCTATTGACCGTACCATTGAAGTATTCGGCGGTGTAGACATTTTGGTCAACAATGCAGCAACGAATCCTTATGCGGGCCCAATGATTGACGCTGATTTACCCCGATGGAAAAAAACCATCGATGTAAACATGACAGCGCCTTTTCTATGGACACAAATGGTCTGGCAGAAACACCAAAAGCACAATGGGGGAGTCATTCTAAATATCGCTTCGGTTGGAGGCCTGGAAACGAATCCTATGCTGGGCGTTTATGACGTAACCAAAGCAGGTTTGATTCATATGACCAAGCAACTCGCTGCTGAACTTGCACCCCAAGTTCGGGTAAACGCAATCTGTCCTGGACTAATCAAAACAGATTTCGCCAGAATGCTTTGGGAAGGTGAGGGTGGAGACATGGTCGCCCAGGGCTACCCCCTAAAACGCCTTGGTGAAGTCGAAGACATTGCCGCAGCTGCCCTATATCTCGCCGCTGATTCAGGAAGTTGGATCACTGGCCAAGCCATAGTGCTCGATGGTGGCGGACAAATCAAGTTCTAATAGCTACTTGGGTACAGGCCTAAACCTCAACACCTATTCTTCCAACTTCGATGCTGAAGGGTGCCTATCTTCTAAAATTTCCGCCCAGTGGGAACGACCAGTTTCTCTGAGCCGATCAAGGTATGCGGGGAGGTGGCCCCGGACATGAAACGGGCCTCCTTCATCTAGGACTACTTCCATAGGGTCAACAGGGCTATAGCTCTTCGCTAACTGTTCAGAGGTCCAATTCTGCAAAATCGTAGACCCTTCGTTTGCTAAACGAGGCTCATTTATAGCCAGATTATTCTGCTCATGGGGGTCTTTAGCGATGTTAAAAAGCAATTCTTCCTCCCAATGCCCATGGTAGCCATCATGCCAAGTGCGCATATAGAGATGATCTTGCCACCGGACCGAACGTTGGCATGACCAAGCCCCTTGCGAAAGAATCAGATGATCTCTACCTCCATCACTTTGTGACTCGAGATTTTTCAGAAGAGACATGCCATCCCAATGTCGGGGAATTCTTAGCCCAGCGAGATCAACTACTGTCGTAGCTATATCCAAGTGGTAATGAAGACCTTTGTTCACCTGAGGGTCGAGACCAGGCCAATGGAGTACGGCTGGAATATGACAGGTTGCTTCATCTGCAGCTTGATGGTCCGCGTAGACGCCGAGCTCTCCAAAAGCTTCACCATGATCTGAACTCACTAAGACAGCGGTTTCATCGCCAACTCCGAGGTCATCCAACTTGTTCATCAGAACCCCGACAGCATCGTCTGCGTATCGTATACCAACGTCGTAACCATCGAAGATTTGTTTCACCTCCTCCATTGAGGAAGCATCCCAAGGCTGACGTGGTGGAGGGTCACCCCATTCATCTGGTCGGAATCCCCACGGTTCTTGAG
>Ga0115011_10002285_pt1 | contig 13369 bp, 13 predicted proteins | sample TroAtlMetagenome_2_FD_88705 | JGI IMG/M metagenome (GOLD analysis project Ga0115011, IMG submission 88705) | Marine eukaryotic phytoplankton communities from Atlantic Ocean - Tropical Atlantic ANT8 Metagenome | ecosystem: Environmental > Aquatic > Marine > Oceanic | place: Tropical Atlantic... | reverse complement strand
CGATGGACCCTCTTTCATTAACAAGAAACTTATTTTTTTGGTTTTTAGATAAGTGATCTTCTGACTTTCCTAAAGAAAGATTTAAACTTAAAAAAATTAAAATTAGGATCTTAAAATTAAACATCAATTATCACCACTTCATTTATTCATCGGTATAAAAAGTGTTTTTAATAAAATTTTTTAAGCAATTAAAGCTACTTAAACCCTTTTTTTACAACTTAAATGGTATCGATTTAGAAATGAGTTTCTTTGCCAATGAGTAACTTTTTTAAGTGGTTATTTTCTTTCTAAGTGGTTGAATTTCATAATAGAGTTTAAGGAGAGTTTTTTTGTTGAAAAGTTAAAAGGTAACGGTTTCCTCACTCCAATGGGAATACCCAATAAAAGTTATTATTTAAAACTTGAAATGTTTAATTAAATAAACTCAAAAACACTTTAAAAGTGGGCCTAGTTTGAAAATGACTCTCTAAAAGTTGTCCAATTTACAATTAATTCATAGAAGTTAAAATAAAGGAGTTGATACTTAAAATCAGGGATTCAAACTTCATGAAAACTTCAACCTTTTTTGGTCTTATAATCTTGAGTTTTTCTTTTCTCTCTTATTCTTTTGGTACTAAATCGACTGAGCTCAAAGATTTTAAAAATTCAAAGTTCAAAATAGAGGTCGTTGCAGAGGGCTTAGGTGTGCCTTGGGGATTTGATTTTTTACCTGATGGAGGAATCCTTTTTAGTGAAAGGTCGGGAGGAATTAAAGTTTTTAATGCTAAAACAAAAGAGGTCACTTCAATAAAAGGTGTTCCAGAGGTAAAGGCAAGCGGTCAAGGTGGAATGCTTGATGTCCTTATTCATCCTGACTTTACAAATAATAAAACCTTTTTTTTCTCTTATTCCAAAAAGGTTGAAGATGAATTCTTGAAGGAGGGTGCTTATACGACTGTTGTGGCCAGGGCGATTTTAAACAAACAAAAAAATGCTCTTACCTCTACAAAAGACATTTTTGTCGCAAGGCCTTTTAATACTAACACCCATCATTATGGTTCAAGAATTGTTATGGATAAAGATGGTTATCTTTTTATTTCTATAGGAGACCGAGGAGTTAGGAACGAGTCGCAAAGCTTAAAGGCCCATATGGGGAAAATTATCAGAATTCATCAGGACGGGAGAATACCAAAAGATAATCCTTTCTTTGAGACTAAAGGGGCCTTAAAAGAGATTTGGTCGTTTGGGCACCGAAACGCTCAAGGTCTCGCATTTGATCCAATGAGTGGTGACCTTTATGAGCAAGAACACGGTCCTCGGGGAGGGGACGAAATAAATAAAATTGAAAAAGGGGCCAATTATGGCTGGCCTGTTATAACTTATGGAAAAGAGTATTGGGGCCCTTCCATTGGTGAGGGCATAAAGAAAAAGGGAATGAAGCAACCTTTAAAATATTGGGTTCCTTCAATTGCTCCTTGCGGTCTCACATTTTATTCGGGGAAAAAGTTCCCTGATTGGAAAGGAAGTCTTTTTTCCGGGGCCTTAAGAGGAAAGCATTTGAATAGATTAACTTTTAAAGATGGTAAAATAGACTCTGAGGAAAGGTTATTAAATGAACTTGGTTTTAGAGTCCGAAATGTTAAAGAGGGACCAACGGGTCTCCTTTATTTGTCAGTTGACCAAGGAAAGATTTTAAGGATCGTTCCTAAGAATTAACTTTTAGAAAAACTTTTCAAATAGTGTGTTAAAACGGCCTATTGAAAAAATCATGGTATTCATGTACCTTAAAGGCCACAAGGAGCAATTATGGATACATTGATTAATAATCCTCTTGGCGTGTGGGGCGTCATCGTCGCCATTGTCTCAATTGTAGGCTTTACATGGTTTGCTTACCAGGCTTTTGTAGATGGTGAGCCTGAAGGCATGTATGAAGAGGAAAAAGAAGCTTCACCTGCTGGAGAAGGGTCTTAAATAAAGGGCCTTATTAAAGGCCCTCCGTGAAACCAAATCCACTTTTATTTTAAGAGCCGCAAGAAACGCAATCTTCTGGGTTTTCAATGTTGCATACTGCAGTGGGAGGAGAATCTTCTTCTTCTTCTTTTAACTTCTTATCTACTGTAAACTGAACTGCGTTGACTGCTGCTCTGCTTCTCAAGTAGTACATTCCTGTTTTTAGACCTGATTCCCAAGTATAAAAATGCATTGAGCTCAATTTGGCAAAATTAGGAGACTCCATATAAATGTTCATACTTTGCCCCTGGTCAATAAAAGGGGCCCTGGCCCTGGCCATGTCAATAATACTCTTTTGTTTTATTTCCCAAATGGTTTTGTACATCTCTTTTAGATCACTTGGGATCTCTTTTATATTTTGGATTGAGCCATTTGCTTTCATAATTTGATTTCGAATGGAATCCGTCCAAAATCCTTTTGTGATAAGGTCGTTCACGAGAGATCGATTCCAAATAGCAAACTCTCCTGAAAGAACCCTTCTCACGTAAAGGTTTGAAGTGATGGGCTCAAAGCATTCGGTGTTTCCAAAAATTTGAGCAGTAGAAGCTGTTGGCATCGGCGCTACAAGGAGTGAGTTCCGCATTCCAGAAAGCTTGAGGTCTTTTTTTAGGCCTTCCCAATCCCAACGGTTTGTATTTAGCACCTCTTTCCAAAGGTCGAACTGGAGGAGTCCTTCAGAAGCTGGAGAGCCTTTATAGCTTGGGTAAGGACCATCTTTTTTGGCCGCATCGATACTTGATCTGCAAGCGGCGTAGTAAAGGGTTTCAAAAATATCCCTGTTGAGGTCCTTGGCCTCTTTTGATTCAAAGGGGAGCCTCAGTTTAAAAAATGTATCTGCAAGTCCCTGGACGCCTAGGCCAATAGGACGGTGTCTTTTATTTGATCTTTCAGCTTCAGGAACTGGGTAATAATTGATGTCGATAATTTTATTTAGGTTTTTTGTTGCTTGGTAAGTGACTTCAAAAAGTTTTTGGTGGTCAAAAAAGAGTTTGTTAGAAGAGGTGTCTTTTTTGACATATTTAGGAAGGGCCAAGCTTGCAAGGTTGCATACGGCGATTTCATCTGGAGAGGTATATTCCATAATTTCTGTACAGAGGTTGCTGGATTTAATCGTTCCCAAGTTTTTTTGGTTGGATTTTTCATTGATGGAATCTTTGTACAAAATATAAGGGGATCCTGTTTCAATTTGAGTTTCGAGAATAGAAAACCATAGCTTTTGGGCCTTGATCGTTTTTTTCGCCCGCCCTTCTTTTTCATACCTGAGGTAAAGTTCTTCAAACTCTTTACCATGACAATCGCTTAAGTTCGGTGCTTCGTGAGGGCAGAAGAGAGACCACATTTTGTCCTCTTTGACTCTTTTCATAAAAAGGTCTGGTACCCAAAGAGCGTAAAAAAGGTCTCTGGCCCTTAACTCTTCTTTTCCCGTATTTTTTTTAAGTTCAAGAAAGTCGAAGACATCGGAGTGCCAAGGTTCAAGATAAATGGCAAAGGCGCCTTTCCTTTTTCCGCCTCCTTGATCCACATAGCGGGCGGTATCATTAAAGACTTTAAGCATGGGGACGAGCCCGTTTGAGTTGCCATTTGTACCTTTAATAAAGGTACCTTTTGCCCTTATGTTATGGACAGAAAGGCCTATACCACCTGCTGACTGAGAAATCAGTGCTGTTTTTGCTAATGTTTGATAAATCCCTTCGATACTGTCATCTTTCATTGTAAGGAGAAAGCAGGAAGACATTTGTGGTCTTGAGGTCCCAGAGTTAAAAAGGGTTGGGGAAGCATGAGTAAAGTATTGATCGCTCATGAGTTGGTATGTTTTTATCACCTCTGGAATATTGTCTTTATGGATGCCTAATGCGACTCTCATGAGCATTTGACCAGGTCTTTCTACAACTTGGCCATCAAGCTTTAGCAGGTAGGATTTTTCGAGTGTTTTAAAGCCAAAGTAGTCGTATTTGAAGTCACTTTCCGGGGAAACTGTTTGGTCTAAGAGTTCTTGATTTTTGAGTGCAGTATTGAAGACTTCTTTGTCAATTATAGGGGGGTCTGATTTGACGTATAACTTTTTTAAAGTTTCAAAAAAGCTAGGAGTGGTTTCCTTATGGAGGTTACTTACAGCGATTCTTCCGGCCAAGAGGGCGTAGTCTGGATGTTGCGGGCCAAGATAAGCAGCTGTTTCGGCCGCTAACTGATCAAGTCTTTGGGTTGTAATACCGTCAAAAATTCCCTCAATAACTTTTTGAGAGATGAGGATAGGATCGATAAAGTCCATATCGAGTCCAAAGCATAAGGATTTAATTCTTTCCGTAATTTTATCAAATTTAATAGGTTCTTTAATACCACTTCTTGTGATGACGTGCATGAGCTTGCCCTCCTTAAAATTCAGCGTCTAGGGTTAGAGTAAAGGATTGTTTATTCGATTGTTGAGCAAGGAGAAGACCTGGTTTTTGGTATTCACTCACCCTTTTTTCAAAAAAGTTGGTTTTACCTTCGAGGGAGATAAGCTCCATCCACTCAAAAGGGTTTTGAGTATTGTAAATTGGTGGAGCACCACATTCCTTAAGCCAATGATCCGCAACGAACTCAATGTATTGGCCCATCTTGCCTGCATTCATACCAATAAGTGAAACGGGAAGGGCATCTTTTATAAAGTGCTTTTCAATGGCGACAGCTTCTTGGAATATCTCTTGAATCCTCTTTTGAGATGCCTTCTCTTTTTCTGGAAGAAGACTGTGAAGAAGGCAGGCGAAAGTACAGTGGAGTCCTTCATCTCTACTAATAAACTCATTACTGGTGCAAAGGCCTGGCATAAGACCTCTCTTTTTGAGCCAGAAAATGGCACAAAAGCTTCCTGAGAAAAAGAGACCTTCAACGGCAGCAAAGGCAATAAGTCTTTCAGCGAAAGAGTCATTTGAGTGGATCCATTTCATCGCCCACTTTGCTTTTTGACTAACACAGGGAAGAGTATCAATCGCCTGAAAAAGCCTCGTTTTTTCTACAGCGTCTTGAATATAGGTCTCAATGAGAAGGCCATACATTTCGCTATGAATATTTTCTATGGCCATTTGGAGGCCATAGAAGCATCTGGCTTCGGCAAGCTGAACGTCTTGGTAAAAGCGGAGGGCCAAGTTTTCGTTTACGATGCCGTCGCTGGCAGCAAAAAAGGCCAGGACGTGGGAGATAAAGTGCCTTTCGTTATCGTCTAGTTTTTCCCAGTCTGAAAGGTCACTAGCGAGGTCTATTTCTTCTGCTGTCCAAAAGACGGCCATCTGTTGTTTATACATTTCCCAAATTTTTTGGCTTTTGAGAGGGAATAAGATAAAACGGTCTTTCGTTTCTTTTAAGAGGTCCATGGTGATTCTTCTCCTTGATTGCCATTTATGGTAAAGGAATCCTACTCGAGGCGATTCTGGCCTCTTCCAATGATTCCTAAAATTTTTTGGAGTTCGTATTCTTGAAAAACATTTTTGTAAAAACAAAAACGCTTTTATATTTTGTAGAAACAGCCTACCAATTACCTTGGACTTGGGATAGTTAAAATTAAGCTAAAAATTTTTCTATTTTAGGTTAAGGATTGCTCTGTGACATTTTAATGGTTAAGGCCATCGCGGAGAATCGACTATCCAACAGGTAGGCTCTTAATTGATTGTCAATGGTTAAGGATAGTAAAATTTTGGTTAAGATTGAAGATCACTCTCCTCGACCTAGGGTAAAACTAACAAAATCTCCTAAGAAATCGTTATTTCTGCCATAAAAAATACCAAGACCTGGGAAGTTGACTTTTTTAATGAAGAAAGTGGCACCAACGCCATAACTTGAAGTAAATATAGTTGATTCATTTTGGTTTTTTACAAGGTTGAGAGAAGCCCCGTCTAAAAATGTACTAAAGGTCCATGTACCATACTTAGAAAAGTAAAGTGGAATTTGATAGTCGGCCGATAAAGATGAGCTTCTTAGTGCCCAAACCCCTTTAAGAGGAAGACCCCTAAGACCTTTTTGGCCTCCAAGCTTAAGAGCATAACCATATCTTTTTGAAAACGTTTGGAGGTGGCCGAAAGTAAGTTGGAGGGCGTGGTTTTTGGCAATATTCCATTGAGAGGAAACATTAATTCTGAGGTCTCCTCCTTTGGCCCCTTTGTTTGTTTCTCCAAAGGGGGCCTTCAAAGATATTGAAGCGTCCGTTCCTTCTTTAAAGTAAAATTTGTACTGGCTTCCTCTGTAAGAAAAGTTGACTCCACCAAAAAAGTATTCGTTATTTTCGGGTATTGAAAAGGAGTCTAAAGCTGAGAATTCTTTTTTGTCTTTGGAGAGGCTAAACCCTAGGGTCGTTTTAGGAAATATTTTGTGGCCAAGGTATCCTCCATAAGAAATAAACCTTTCTTGAAAACCTTCTATTTCTGTTTTTCCTTCATAGTTATAAGAATCTTGTTTGGCGTTTCTCAATATAAGGCCACCGCTCCATTTAGAAAAATTGAGAGATGGGTCCCTGTACATTAAAAAACCTGAGTTTCCACCAGATCCGAATGTTCCCCCGGCCGTAATAAACTTTCCTCTTCCAAATAGGTTTGTATCAATAAGAAAAAAGCCAAAGGCCTTTGCATCTCCTTGACCGCGTACGTAGGGAATGGGAATGAGTGTCCAGCGGTCAACAACCTTTATGTCAATTTTTTTTCCTTTTTTAGAAATATCGACTTTAGAGAAAAGTTTTGTGTTGATCAGGCATTGTTTATAAAAACTTATTTTTTTTTCTTGAGTTTTAGTTAATTTATTTGAGGAAGATTGTTCCCAAATCCAAAGGCAATTTTGGAGAACTGATTTTATATAACTCTCTTGAGTTCTTTTATTTCCAGTTATCGTTAGACCTTCACCTTTTTCAAAAAGTGGAGGTTGTTCTTTTGCCTCTAGGGACATTCCTATTTGAAAGGCAAAACTGATAAAAAAAAATAAGTTTATTTTGAAGTGTTTCAAAGGCAGCCTCATTTAAATTTGTTTATTAAAGGTTACCCTGCTAGTTTTTTCATTTCAACTTTTTCCGAACCAGCAAAATCCAGAGAAACAGTACATTCCATTTTGTCTTTGGCATGGAATATCGTCGATTTCACAATCGATTAGTTTTTTAGGAGGAGAGCTACAGCCTATTAAAAACCAACTCAAAAGAGCTAAGCAAGTATGTAATAGGAAACGCCACTTCGTTTTATATTTTATTGTTTTCATTTTGGGGTCCAAATTAAGAAAGTGAGAAGAGAGAAATTAAAATAGTTGAGTCTTCGTTGTTTTTAGATTCCCTTCTTGTGTAGGAGTCTTAAAGCCTCCCTTAGCTTAATTATACAGCTAAAAAGGCCTCTATTTGCCTCTAGTGGGCCCCAAATCAAACCTAGAGGGCCCATAAAGACTTAGACAAAAAATAAAATTTATTGATTTTTATAAGAATCGATAAAAAAAAATTGAGATTCTTGATTGGGCCTATAATTCCCCTTATAGAACTCAGGCTTTTTTAAACATTGATTTATTTATTATCGATTACGTTAAGAGCTAGGAGGGAAGTTATGGATAAGTCTTTTTTACTTTGTCTTGTTCTTTTAACAGGTCTTTCAGTTGTGCCCCTTTTTACACCGGAAGATCAAGGAAAAAGAGACCCAGCTTCAAAGGCACAAGGTCTCATTAAAGTCCAGATGTCGACAGAGTTTGTAGGAAGGGAGGTTGTAAACAAACCGAAGTAAAAGAATTTTTACTTACCCAATTTATTAAAAAAGAAAATCTAAAGGGTTTTCTTTTGACCTCTTTTGATTTTCTTGATGGTCCACGCCCAAGGATTGAATCGTTAGTTTGGAGTCTTTAAAGTCTTTTAAAGGACCATTCCATAAGTTTAATCTACTTTTATCACATTCATCTTTTAACTTTTGAATTTCGGGTGGGAATGGAGGTTTTTTGTATTTTTCGACTTCCTGAATATGATCTCTGTATTGTTGGGCCTCTTTATGAGTTTCAGTTAGGTTGTAAATAAGTTGAGCGATTTGACTTTTGATATTGTCTATATTCATAGAAAGTCTTAAGAGGTCTTTGGTAATCTTATTTTGAATGTATTCAGGTCTTTCTAAAGGAATGTTCAATTCATGCACACAGTCAATACAGAAAGAGTCGGCCAAAAACTTTTCATAGGTGTTTTGGGCCTCAAGGTAATCTTCACTTTTTGCATAAACTATTTTTTTTAGTCCTATGGAGAGGCATCTTAGGCAGTATTTTTCTTTTTCCACAGCATCCTCCTTGATGGCTTTTTAAAAAGACTATATTTCCGAGAATCCGTTCTCTTCATACTAGTCAATCTTAAAAAACTATTTAAGGAAAATAAAGACTTTAGGGAATTTTAAAAGTTACAGATACTGGCATATGGTCGCTGAGTTTTGTTTTATCAAAAACTCTGACACTTCCCTCTTCTAAAGTTAGACCTTTGTAAAAGAGGTGGTCTAATTGAAGTTTCACTCCTCCGCTCATAAACCTGACGGGAGAATGGAAAGGAACTTGTTTAAGCCCAACTTTTTTTGTTCTTGAGAGAAGGGCAAATATATCGGTCCCAATAAAGCTCCACGTATTAAAGTCTCCTCCAAAAATAACTGGCCCGTCATGAGACGAGATGAGGTCAATTGACCAATCAATAAGAAAGTTTTGAGTGTGAGTAGACCTTGAGACGAGGTTGTGGAGGTTGACGACAAGAATCTCTTTGATTTCGCCAGATGGGTCCTTATAAGGGTAGGTTGCGGCCAATGCATTTTTATGTCTTCTAGGTCCTAGAAGTTGGCCATCTAAGAAGTCTCCAGTTCTCTCTGGTTTGTGGGAGTGCTTTTCCCATTTGGTAGAAGGAGCCGTTTTAGAAAGAAGACCTGTACCGAGTCCTTTTTGGTTTTCAACAAAGTGAGAAGAGTAAGACTTAATAGCATAGGGGTTGCCCATAAGAAAAAAATCTTCGACTGGAAGGTATTCATCTATGAGCCTTCTTCCTTCTGTATTTACATTCCATTTTAATTCTTGAAAGAGAAGAAAGTCGGCCTTTTCAATTTTCTCAATTAGTTCTTTATTTAAAGATTCATGAGGGTCTTCTGACCTTTTTTTCATGTTGTTAAAGCGGTACAGGTTCCAAAGAACAACTTTAATGCCATTCTCCGTTTCAAGAAACAGAGAGTCAGAGTTACCTTGAGGCGCTTCAGTGAATGATAAACTTTCCATAAGGTTGTCCTCACTTGTTGAGGGGGTCGACTGAGAAAAGGATGGCGTTACTAAAATGGCCAAAAGTGCTCCGAAAATAATGGAAGAGAAAGAAAAAAGTTTTTGTGTGGCCTTCATCATTTTACCTTCGGCTTAAGTTTGTTTTGAATGAGTCAGTGATTATCCGGTGGACTATAGAATAGACAGACAGGGAATGCAATAATTTGGCACTGATAACTAAAAAGAGAGGACGAATAAACTTCGTATATTCCTCCACCATAAATAGATTGTCGCAGAGTACGTTGCCAAGCATTAGGGTTTAGTATTTTTAAAAATAATTTCTTTAAGAAAGAAAAAGAAGTGGAGAGAGCAAACAGAGAGACTAATTATAGCGAAATAAATATAAATCTCTTTTGGAAAAGTCTCTGCCATACCTATATCTTTAAAAAATCCAACACCCTTAGGAGTATCAAGTAATGTTTGAAAGAGAAAATGCCCACCCAACGTAAAGCCTCTGGCTTGATTCCAAAGCTTATTGTCAAAATAAACTGGGATAAGGGCAGCCAATAAAATAGGGATATGCATTCGGTACATATGAGGGTAACTACCTGCAACAAAAGTGAAATTCCAGATGGTATAACCTAAAACCCAAAGGATCGGAATATTATAAAGAAAATCCCTCCATTTTCCCTCTTTATCAACAGAAATAGTTTTAGGACCAGGAACTGTTAGAACAAGAATAAATCCCGCAATGGCATTTATTAAATTCCCCCCCTGAAAATCCTTAATAGTAGCTTCCGCACAATTGACCATCAGAAGAAATTGGACGATATAAATGGCCCATGTTTTTTCGGCCATTTTGGTGAATCGTATGGCCCATTTCCATATAGAGGCAAGCCATACTGAAAAAACCTTTGCTATAACGAACCAATCGGCGCCCCAACGAGAGGCCCAAAAAGGAAGAGTTAAAAAGGGAAAAATACCAAAAAAGAAGATGAGGGCCTTTGGGTAGCGCCTCAATACTTCGTTAATTAGGAGAAGAACGAAGAAATAAATAATGATAGAAAGAATCCAAAAATAGTTTTCCACTTAAAACCCTCTTAAACCATTATTTATCGGTAACAGTTGAAAAAGTATAAAATTTAATCTAATTATCATATTTAAGGGACACGGTTTAATAATCACGGGCAGTTATAGGTTAATGCCCTTTAAATTAGGATATTTAGAATGACGAAAAAATTTATTGTTTTTCCTATTTTTTGCCTTTTATTTATTGGTAATTATGGAGCCTTTGGAGAAACAGTCGGTAGTGTTTCCACTAAGGGAGTTCTCTTTAAAGATAAGTTGAAGGTTGAGGCCTTTGATGACCCAACAATAAGTGGTGTTACTTGCTATACAACGGTTCATAAGAGGGCCTTAAGTTTTACAGATAGCTCAAGTACAAGTCTTGCTTGCCGTCAAACAGGAAAAATTAAGGGGAACCTCAGGAACCAAAAAAATGTTTTTTCTCAATCGAAAAGCTTATTTTTTAAAAAGACGGTTGTTGATAGGTTTTATGATTCCGCAAGAAATGTTTTGGTCTATTTGACTTACACGAAAGGGGTGAGCAAAAGAAATACTTCTCATTCTCTTTCGACTGTTGTCATTAGGCCTTGGAACTAGTCGCCAAGACAAACCTTTTTGTTTATGATGAACCTTTAGTTCCGTTGCCTCTATAACTTAAGAGGCATAAGCAGGAGAGGTTTCATGGATCAAGAGCGAAACTTGAATAGGGCCACCGTCTTTTTTTGGTTGGCCTTTTTCTTTCTTCTTTTCCTTAATTGGGTTATTTTTAAACCCATTTTAGGTCCCCTTGTTTTTGGAGCTATACTGGCAGGCTCTTTTTATCCCGTTTTTGAAAAGATCCATGAAAAATGGAAAATGGGGATTAACACAGCTGCAAGCCTTACCTGCCTAATTATTCTAGTCCTTGTATTTTTTCCTATTTCTTACTTGGTAATAAAGTTGTCCAGTGAATCTTTAAAGCTTTATCAGTCCGTAGCAGAAGGCTTATCTGAAAAAGATGTAAAAGATTTTCTTTTTGGGGAAGGTGTTTTTAGTGAGTTGATTAAAAATACTTTAAAACCTTTTGGTATAGACTTTGGCCCAGAGTTTTTAAAGGCCAAAATTCTTCCTTATTTTAAAACTTTGTCGACTTGGATGTTGGGTGTTTTCAATTCATGGGTTTCAAACTTTCTTTCATTTTGTTTTGATTTTGTGATCATGCTCCTTGTAATTTTTGGACTTTTTTCTGAAGGGAAGGCCCTTAAAAGCTTTGCTTTTAGATTGTCTCCCTTACCCGATACTTGGGAGCAACTGATTGTCGATAAGTTTAATCAGATGAACTACGTTACCCTCGTTTGCAATGGTATTGGTGGAGTTCTTCAAGGAGGCCTTGCAACCATAGGATTTGCTTTCTCAGGAATTGGCTCTTTAAGTTTATGGTTTACCATGATGAGCCTTTTGGCATTTGTTCCTCTTGTGGGAATAAGTTTGGTCTATATTCCTGCTTGCCTTTACTTTTTTGTTGTTGGAAAGGTTTGGACTTCGATACTCCTTTTTATTTACTGCACTGTAGTTTCTTTAGTTGTTGAAAAAGGGTTTAAGCCTAGTTTTATAGGTCAAAGGGTCGGGATTAGCTCCCTTCTTGTTTTGTTTTATATTATTGGTGGCATGAGTGTTTTTGGTATGGCAGGAATCTTTTATGGACCCCTTATTTGCACCATTTTTTTAACGGCAGTTGGAATCTATCACGATAAGTATGAAAACTCCCAAGAGTAAGGTGTGGAACAAATGGAACAAAAAAGGGGTGTAGAACAATTTTGTGGAACATTCTGAGAGTTGGTTTTTCCCTTTCTTCTAAATTCAGTATTTTCTTAAAGGTATAGAGAGAGGTCTTTCAGCACTTCTCCAATGAGGTATGATAAGAAAGCCTTTAAAACTATTTTTTTGATTCACATAAAGTCTGATGATGACAGTATAAACGGGGCCATGTTTTATATCATTTTTAGTTTCTTTAACCATTAATCTAATGACAGTGGGTATTTTAATTCCTTTAACTTTTTGATGTGAAAGAAGCTTGTCTTTCCCATTAATTAATTTGTAGAGCTTTATGGAAAGTTCTTGGTCTGGTTCCTGAATAAGGAATTTGGAAACTTCCTTATCTATTTCTAGAGAAAGAGGCAAGATTCTTCTCTTTACAACCTTTTTCAATGCCAAAGGTTTGGGAGGAGTACTGCAAGAAATTAAGAAAAGAAATAAGGCTCCGAAAAGTAAATAAGAATGGTAAGCGCTGTAAGAATCTTTTTGTGTTTGCTTCATAAGTTTAGTTTAACAATCTTAAACCTTTGCCTCAATTAGAATTTCAAAGACCCGATAGAGATTACTTAAAGGAAAATCAATTTATACGAGGGTTTTTTCATGTTTTTACCTTCCTCAAAATCACGCTTTTCTTTCCTTTTTATAGGCCTCTCTTCTTTGGTATTCTCTTTATTTTTGTTCCAGAGTTCGTGTTTTGCCTTGAGTTATTTTGAAGTTGAGACCCTTAAAGGAAAGAGCTTATTTAATAAAAAACCTTTAAAAAAAGAAGATAAGCTACAGGAGAGTGGGTATTTAAAAGTCTCTGAACAAAGCTTTTTAGGAATTCTTTTACCCGAGTGGAATGCCCGTATTGTTTTGGCCCCAGGATCGGAGCTAGAAATAAACTTTGGTCCAGAAAAGGAGAGAAAGCTCTTCTTAAAAAAAGGAGCTTTAAGATGGAGTAGTCATAAAAAGGGATCATCAAAAGAGTTGAAGGCCAAAAGAAAAAAAGGCTTCCTTTTTACCAAGCAAGCGAAAATGGTCATAAGGGGGACAGATTTTTTTATTCAACAGGGGGTCGCTTTTAATGAGACTGAACTTGTTGTTTTAGATGGATTAGTTTTGTTTCAGTCACTAAGTGATGAAGACGATTATGTCGTTTTAAAACCCGCTTTTTGGGTAGGAATTGGAGGTCGGTTCACCTCTAAGATAGGAAAACCGATTGAATTAGATAATAAAACAAAATCTTTTTATGACCTTATTTTGCGTTTTCAATGACATAAAACTATGTCAAAGATCTAAATTAAAAATTGAAAAACTAATGTCCTAAAATTAAGGTAGTCTT
>Ga0115011_10002284_pt1 | contig 13370 bp, 5 predicted proteins | sample TroAtlMetagenome_2_FD_88705 | JGI IMG/M metagenome (GOLD analysis project Ga0115011, IMG submission 88705) | Marine eukaryotic phytoplankton communities from Atlantic Ocean - Tropical Atlantic ANT8 Metagenome | ecosystem: Environmental > Aquatic > Marine > Oceanic | place: Tropical Atlantic... | reverse complement strand
TTCTTCTTCTTCTTCTTCTTCTTCTTCTTCTTCTTCTTCTTCTTCTTCTACCTATCGCGCTATTATTATTATTATTATTATGACGAGGGATGTATATAGTAAAAAAAAGGCGCAGCAAAGGAGTAGGTACTAAATGGAGTACTACGTAGGGTATGTATGTAAGTATGTAGTAGGTATATGCGACGACAACAACAAGCTATAAGCACGCATCTCTCTATCATTCAAAGACATTCTCGCGATCGATTTCGGTGACGTTCTCTTTCCCACTACCAGAGGTTTTCAAGTCTTGGTCATCCGCGCTGGCAAAATCGAGAAAGTGCGTCGGTCGGTGACTCTCGTGGTAATATTCCTTTGGATTGGCCAACTTCAACGCGTATTTCATACTCGCCGAGTGCTTGACGCCCATAAAGTTGTAATTCCACGGTTGGCCATCCGGGACCATGTAATACCCATAAAAGCGGTCGGATAAGAGCATTTGGACTTTTTCGTAGTGCGAAGGTTGATAGCCTTGCGGGTTGCCGACGTTTTGATCTTTTTGTTGTCTTCCCCACTCGTAGCCTTTCGGCGTGAGTTTGTACGCGGTTAACGAACACGAACCAGGGGTGAAGGAACACGTAACCACGATGGCTTTTTCACCATCCCAAGAGGAGTTTTTTTCTAAGATTTGCGCGTGCTTGGCGCAATCCTGAGGAGGTAAATGTGGTGTTTCGTTCGGTTGCGTGTGTATCCACCCTAACGGTTCCAAATCTCTCAAATATTCGTGATCGGGGAGTTGGGTAGGTAAATGCGTCGTCGCGTGGTTACCCCACTGAGGCGGTATAACAACGCACCGAACTTCCTTCACGTTCGGGTTGTCCGGTGGAGAGACGCCGTATAAATAACCACTAATTTGCGTGCGTAAATCCGCAATGGTGATGAATTTCTTCAAAACATTTTTGGGGACGACGTACGTGTATCCAGTTTCTTTGATGTCCTCCGAGTTGACGTAAATATGGTTCACTCTCAAGTGTAAATTCGACGCTGAAATCGCACGAACTCTCCAATCGGTTTTCGATCCAAACGTGGATTGTTCGTACGGAGACGTTGTCGTGACAATCAACTCGTCCCCGTGCACGTTGGTCGTTTTCGTCGTCACGGCTTGCAACTGTGCCGCGTCTTCGTTCGCGGCTTGCTTTTCAATCTCCGCGATTTGTTGGCGCTGCAACGATGGCGGGGTGATTTCGGCGCCCAAGATGATATCGCGAATTTCCGATTGCGTCAACGCAGAGACGTTGACATTATTCTTCTTCGCGTAATCGCCCAAGATTAAGTCTTTCAACGCAATTTCTACTTTAATCCACTGTTCATCCGTCAAGTCTGGCCACACGTGGTGCGGCTGAGTGATGATCGTTTTGTCTGGCTTTAACAACATCTTCGTCTTGTCGTTGTTCACGTGCAACGCTCTCAAGATTAATATCAATCGAGAGAACGCTGTGTACGAACTGATGGATTTCAACCAATCGTCGTAGATGTTGAACAGAACCATCTGCGGTTCGGTTGCTTTCAAAATCAAATCGCCAAATTTCTCAATCTTCATGCACGCTTGAAACGGCATTTGCAACTCGCTCCCTTTGATGACTATGTTCGGGAAATCTAACAAGTGCACTTCCAAAGGATCTAACATGCCTTTTCTGGTCACGATGATTTGTTTCGGTTGCTCTTCGACCGGTAAAGATCTGACTAACGCCGCGACTTCCTCTGCAGTTTTCCATTTAGCCAACTGCCCTAAACGCTTTTGACCTGCCCACACGGACGTGTGAATGACTTTCAAAAAGAGTTGACCGGTTCTCGGATTGAAGATGAAAATCGCACCGTTGATTGGTTTCGTCGTCAAGTTTCCTTCGAACGTCTTATGAATCGTGACTCGGTAGACGTTCGTGTCGTCGATGAACCAAATGCATTGGTTTGAAAACAACTCGCCGTAATTCTGAGAGTTCAAATACGGCTCCGTTGGTTCCGAGGAATACAACTGTAAGCCCTTCCTTATGCGCTCACGGAGAACATATAACGCCGGGTTCGCCTTCATAATCTTCGCCATGGCTTGTTGAATCAACGGTTTCGAACCTGGGAACCAGTTCCCGTAGGCCGCGTGTAAGTTGTACGCCAAATCGACGCCAATCATTACGCCTGTCGGCGACGGGTAAATAGACATGTTATCCGTCGTGTAATCGAGAAATTTCGCGCGAGTGTATCTTTCGATATCGTGCGAATCAAAGTCGCCCCATCTCAGTTGTACGTCCAACCAAAACTTATTCGACGATTTTTGATCGAACTGGTCGTTCACGTCGCCCATTAACGAAGGTTTGGAAATTTGCCACTTGTACGATGCAAAAAGTAAAATATCGGCGCAAGACGAGTTCATCTTGTACGACTTTCTCGGGTGAATCGTTTCTTTTTGCACGGTTTCAATCTCTAAAGCGTCCAACTCCTGATCGAATACTTGACAGTTGTGCGTGACAGTGCCGTCCGCCAGCAGAAAACGGTTGCTTTCGTTGTCAATCTGGAATCCCGTAAATGTCGCGGCGGGCTCTTTGCTCACCGAGAAAGTGCGAAGCATCGGGTTCTGCTTAAAGCCCGATTCAAAATTTTCCACAGGAATCCGTTTGCGCGAGAGTGCCAAGTCGAGATCCGCCAAGATGGCGGAACCGCCGATGCATAAAGTAAAATTGTGGTGCTCCCCTGATCGCTTGTTCTCGCGTGAATCGAAATAGTCCATCTCAGTGACGTTCGCACGGCAGCCGAGGCTACGTGCGATGCGCTGTGCAAGCACCATAATATCCTTGTGGTCACACGATTGCGTGAAACAGTAATGCGTATGTCTTTCCTCCGAGGTAGACGGATGCCCATCAGAGTCAAGGAGGCCCGCCAACATGCCGCGGCGGAATGCCTCAGGCGTGGCTACCAACTTGGCGATGACATCTTCGCTCATGGATTTGCCTTGACTGTAGGGGATACCCAAGGCCTCAAGCGCCTGAGAGAAGCTATTCCCAGAGTTGTCGTCGTTGTGCTTAATACGCTTTCTGGATTGCTCGTCCATCTGACTCACGGGGGTCGGAGAAGCAAGGCTGTTGGTTCGCTTGGTAAAAATATTTCCTTCTGGTTCGCTGGGTTGCATCTCGGATGGCAGGGGTTGCATCTCAGATAACAGAAGCACCTGACAGGAATTGTCACCGATAGCGCGCTGCGGGGGAATAATCACTTCCAGAGCCATTTTTTGAGCCAGTTTCTTTAGACGCTCAAGTGACTCAGCATCGCCGACCATGTCGATGGTGAATCCAGGACCTTTCTCGCTGTCATCCCCGAGCCACAATCCGACGATCCATCCAAGTTCATGCGGACTCAAGCCGACGCCATCTGCAAGATCCCGCACCTCCTTATTATCTTCCCACGCCGCACAAGCAGCCGGAGCCAGGTACATGCGAATATCACTCGCATAGCTAGCGTACATCTCAGCAAATACAGCGTAGTCGCGAGCCTTTACATCCCATATTTGATTATCGCGAGGAAGTGACGCGAGGAAATTTTCAGCAGACTTTTGGGCATCATCTAAAGTAGGCACGCTAGGCGCCCCAAGATGACGACGGTACGAAAAGCCCGTCGCGCCCAACCTGTATGCAGAGCCAGCTGGGACAGAGAAGAATGTGACCGCGTATCTCTGCATAGGCTTCGAATGTGTAACCTTGACCTTGCATCCCGATGAAGTCGCTGCCGCAGCTTCATCATCAGCAGCTTGCTTACATCGAGCTTGAGCGTCTGTAACCACGGCACCGAACTGATGTGGATCAACGCGGAATTCTGATTTTTTCAGCTGCGGACGAATGAATCCCAAAATATTATCTTGGACGAGTTGGTAGTAAACAACAGTAACGTCTTTGTCTCCATGTTGGATGTATGGCTCGGGCATCTTGAGGCACACGATATGATTTGGTGTGCACACAAAGCCGCGCTCAGTCAAATCACCATCCTTTTCCACAACAGGATGAAAGGAATACATCTCGGCGGTACCACGGTGGATAGCAGAGACGACACATGGTTTGTTATCGTCACCAACAAGCTGTGTGCCGACAGAAACATCGGAAGCGGGGATGTGGGCACCATCTGCACGCAGCACAAGCTGATCATCACGAAGACACAGATCCATTACCAAGGATTCATGTATCTTCTGCCACAAGTGCGCTCGGAAAATTTGCACCAAAGAAATCTTTAAAGTTGGAATTTTGCCGTGCATGAAAATGCCGGTTAAATCTAACTGCACTTGGAAACCGACGTAGACGTTCGCTCGGTTAATCGTCGGCGACCACCACAAAGTAAAACGTCTGTTTGGAATTTGGTTCAAACCAGATCTCTGCGCGTTGGTGAGCTTCTTGAACTTCATGCTGTCTTCGAAACCGGAAGCTTTTTCCCAAAACAAACCTTCCCAAGTTGGGAAATACGTGCCTTTGAAGAGCGTGTGTTCCAAAATACCTTCGACGCCACCCAAGGCTTGAATAACATCCGTGCGGTAGTTGTTCAAGTTCCACAACTTCCCATCGTGTCTTTGATGCGTCCACCAAAACTGGTTAATCTTCATCAAATGATTTTCTTTGAAGTGCGCGCGAACTCGCCACCCTTTATCGTATGCTAACGTGTGTCGATCTTTTTGGAACAACGTGTTAATTCTCGGAATGCCGCGATCCCAGGAGTCTTCTAAATCTTCCAGTGTCAATCTTCGATTTTGCGCTTGAGCTTCTTGCCTCTTCAACGCATATTCAGCCCACACGCGTTGTGAATCCGTAAACTCAGCTTCCCACGGTTGCAGATATCTGTAAAGATTTGGAATTAACTGATCTTCCTCGTGCGACATGCCCGAACGGAAGTGCGTGACACCTGAATCTGTTTGGACAGAGTATCGTAAATCCGATTGTGGGATCAAGATGTGGCCCATGGAAAGCATACCTAAACCGCCAATCTCTTTCGGACTGTAGAAAACGACTGGAGGAAATCTCGACGGCATCTTCGAGTTCAAGCCAATCTTAATTCGAGTTTGAATTTTGTTCTCGCACTTGACCAATAAATCCAAAAGTTCTTGCGTGTGCACCACGGCTTCTCGATAATACGTCATCAACGAAATCAACGCCGTGTTCCATTTATTCGCAATCTTGGAGAATGTCGTTGCCCCGGAAGACATTAACACTTGTCGAATTCTGTTCTCGAACGCTTTCAACCCTTCGTCATCGACTCGCAAAAACGCTTGCGCGGTTCTCTCCTTTGTCTCTTCGTTTTGCAAGTTCCACACGCCATCTTTTTGCGCGAAATACTCGGTTTGCATGCGAATCTTTGGCATTAATCTCACTTCAAATCCGCACATGTTGAACAGTAAGTTTGGATTGTCTTTTGAAAACACGGAGCAAAACCCGTTGTCCCACTCCAACGTCGTCAACGATCGAGGCAAACGATTCTTCATGTCCCAAAACACCGCTCGTCCCAAGTTTACGTCGTGTTTCATCAAACGCATCCTCGAGTCTCTCGGCCAGCACTTTTTGTTGTTGTATCCAACCATGTTTTCATTGTTAGGATCGGGATGTTCGGTGAGATATCTTTGAATCAAGTCTTTCGCCTCTTCCGCGGTGAAGCGGAACAAGATGTGGAGCTTATCGATGTATCGAGAGTATAAACGGATCGGATGTCTCGTCTCCGTTCGAACGTCTCGGTAATTAATAAACTCGTTTGGCATTTGCGGAGGACCGGCAATTTCGGACGCGCGAGTCAAACCTAACACTAATAAATCTAAAACCAAACCGTAATATTGCGTTAAAAACGAGGCGAATTGTAACCCGCGAATCATGCCGTATGAATTCGTATGCGACATGTCTTTGTACGCAATGATCACGTTATTCTTCGCCGTGCAGTAATCCGCGATGTTATGATCCACGATCAATCGCAACAATCGATTCAACATGGTCAAATCAACTTTTTCGAACATTCTTTCAAATTTCGTTTGCAACATCACGACGCATTCGCCTTCGCTCGTATCCCAGATATCGGACAAATTGTTAATGCCTTGACACCATTTATATACCAACAAAGGAGGCGGTTCTGTATCCGATGGCTTAATCCAGTTCGGGAACAAGTGCCTCTTATCAGATTCGTACCAAATGTACTGGTCTAAATATGCATCCGTGATCTTCTCCAAAGGCTCAATCGCGTACACCGGAATCAAGTGCGAATACATGTCCATGAACTCCATGTTGCACTCTTTAAAAGCTCTTTGGGTTAACAAATGTCGTTTGATTCTCGATAACGCTTCGTGCGGATTATCAAACGCTTGCTCGATTAAACCCAACTCTTCTCTCTCCTGTTGATTCAAACGAATGGCTAAGGAATAATTTTCCTTCAATCGTTCGAGCGCTAAAATCAACAACTTGCGATCGTGTTTGTACGACAAAGGTGGGAACGGGATCGGCGAAAACTTTCGGGATTCCAACCAGTGCACGGTAGTGGTGTAAATCGCCACGGCTTCTTCTGGAGTCACATATGGACCGTCTTTCAAGTAATTGTGTTGACGCTCGTGCTCTGCTTTCAACCACAAACGCGTCAATCGGCCTAAATTTTTTCTGCAGACGGTTTTGTCCACTGTCGCGCCTCGGCGAATCCGTTCGCGATTGTAATGCGCGACGTTGGTCCACCAATCGGCTTTGGATTTTACATATCGCAAAATCATGTTTTCGATTGGAACTGGCATACCCGGGACTTTCCAGGGAATGTTCGCTTTGAAGCTTCGCCAGGCTTCGGAAAGATGCGCTAAAATCGTTCTCGCTTTGTTCTGCTTCACGCCTTCTGGCATGCTATCGAGAATGTCGTGCATGACGGCCGCTCGTAACTCTAAATCAAAATGCGACTCAATTCTTTGTTTCGTGACGGTTTTTGCGATGCCTTTGGCATTTCTGCCTTCGAACTGTCTCGCTAACAAGTTACCCAACCATCGTTCGAGAAGCGGGACGATGCCGCGCAAAAAGAAAATCCAGACGCGCCACATCGGGGCCCAGAAACCAACACCCGGGCCTTTTCCGACCGGTCCCGTGTTAAAACGATAATATATCAAGTGTTTCAAATCCTTGCACGTTCTTATTTGCCTCATCAGACGATATTTGTATCTATACATCCCAGTCAATTGTCCAACGTGCGAGAAAATGTATTGCAAACCATCCGCCAATTGAAACGCGTCCACGTTACCTAATCGATACTGGACGTTCGCGTCTACGGTGAGTTTCGTTAATCGTAAAATTTCGCGCATTAAGTGGAACGCGTTTCCAAATCGAGACTTCTTGCGTTCTTTCGTAGTCAAAGTTTTCACCGGTTTCAAGTTGAAGTTGTAATCCAAGTGCAAATAGTTCAAATTCTTGCGATGAATCAGCAAGTTCAACATGTTGTAGCCTTGTCTGCAGACTTGCAAACCGGCTTCGACCCAATCTAATTCCGTGCACTGGAAAAACTTCGTCTTTTTTAACGCTTTAAACAATGATTTACGTTTCACTTGCCTCGGTGGTCTCTTGTGTAATTGATTCAAGACGTATGTCTTGAGCAATTTTTGGTAGGAGACGCGCACTTTGACAGGGTATCCACTCGGACAGTGCTCGTGAAACCACGTGTTGACGAGCGGAACGTCGATGCAAGATCGCGTGTAGCCTGATCGCAAATTAAACGGTCGAGGCGCGAACAAGAGCGCAATACCGTTCGTCGTGTTTTCCGTGTACAAATCGTAATCTTTCAACAACGGTTCGACTTCCTCGGGCAAGGCGAAATCGTCGTCTTCGCTCCAGTCTTCTTCTTCTTCTTTTTCTTCTTTCTTCTCGCTACTGCTTTTATAAAACGCAATCGGGTGAATCAACGGATCGAAATAGTACGCTGGTAAATCCGGATCTTCGGTTTTGATGTACATCACCATCGGTGAGTGGTACGTCGCCAAATCTACCTTACGCGGTCGGTTGTTATACAAGTATGGAAACGCAACTTTGTATTCCGTTCGAATCGCCGATCGGATGATTAGTTTATTAATATCGTTAAATTCGTTCCAGTCTTCATCTGCCGCGTCGCCGTCTTTGAATAACGGTTCAAACTTTGGGCCTCCAGGGATGGCCATGCCTAACGCTTTCGCCGTGAAGAACGATTTGTGATCGAACAAGTAAAAGTAATTTTTATCCGTCAAATCGCTCAATAATTGCCCGGCTAAACGATATAGCGTCGCCATTTCCGTTAAAGGTAAACGCCATTTCTTATACGAACTCCCATTGACGAAATTCAAGTCCCATCGCAACGGTTTTTGGTCATAAAACCATTCGCACACGTGTCGATCTTCGTCGTCGTCGTCCAACTCTAAATTAATTGCCTCCAACGGGTCCACATCTAACAAGTTATCCTGGTAATCCAAAGGCGGTTCTTCGTCGTCGAACGGCGGGAATCGCATGCGTTTAAAATGTCGACGGTCTCTCTTTTCTCTTCTCATGGCAATCCACATGGTCCCCCACTGCGCGATGTAAATCGGTTCAATTACCCTTGGCGTTTCGTTGATGAAAGTAATTGCGCCCGTGATGTGGTAAATCACTTCGCAATGCCTCACTTGTTCCCACGGCATGGGCATATTTTCTAACAATTTATACACCGCGTGTGGAATAAACTTCAAAGCGCCCAGATAGACTCTCTTATCCGATCGAAACTTTCTCGAGGACATGTCGCCGTGGTCTTTCAAGATTTTTCGCACGTGTTCCGGCGGCATCTGTTCTTTCTCTGGTTCCGTGTACCCAAACTTCCTCTTCTCCGCGTACCGTTTCGCGTTTAGGTTTTGCCATTTGCGAGCTGTTTATTTCGGAAGGAGAACAGAAAAAGAAATGGTCAGTCGAGTTTGTTGTCTCGGTTGTCGTTCCGCTTCTTTTATTTTATTTAGAGAGAACGTTTGCACATTTTTGAAGGGCATTTGAGACAAGAGCCTCCTTTCGACCCCGAAATTATTACATTCGGCGACGACGTTCCTTCCGCTCGGGGAAACACGTTCGCGTTCCGTTCAAAACGAAGCGCGCCCTTTTTTTGTGCTCTCGCGATTCGTCGCCGATCGCAGAAACGAAACGCGTTCGAGGGAAACGGAACCGCGGCAGACATAAACTCAGAGAGAGAAAGAGAGAGTTACATTGCACTACTAAAGAGAGCGGATTCGATCGCCGCCTTTCGCACGCAAAAGACTATAAACTCTGCTCTTTCTCGCGTGTGAATTTGCGATGAAGCGAAAAATGCAAACCCCCCTCGAAAAAATGCCACGCGCGCGCACCTCTCTCGGCAATCTCCGCCTCGTCCTCCTCCTCAAAGTCGCTCGTCGACGGGGCCTCCATCGTCTTTCTTCTTCTTCTTCTTCTTCTTCTTCTTCTCTCAAAGGTGTAATAGCACAGAGGAGAGAGAGACGTTTTTTTATAAGTGAAGAAGACACACAACTCGAATGAGAAAAAAAGAAAAAAAAAAGAAAACAATTGAAAAAAAAAGGGAACAAAACAACGAACAAAAAAAAGGGCAGAAAAACACACACACCTTTATTCTGTTTCGAGAAGAAGAAAAGAGACACACTTTTTGACGACGACGACCCCGTTGTTTTTTTGTGCTTTGCGAAACGACGGGCTTTTGCGACTTCAAAAACAGCAAAAGAGAGCGAAAGAGAAAAGGGGAAACGATGCGAGGAGGAGGAGGAGGAGGACGACGACGACTTTCCTCCGTTTTCGTCCTCTTCGTTTTCGTTTTCGTTTTCGTCGTCGTCTTCCAGGACGCCTCCTCCTCGTTCGTCGAAGGCGCGAAATGGAATAATAATAATAAAAAGGAGGAGGAGAGAATTTTGTGGCTGCGGAAATGGGAGAAACCGTGCGTCGCCTGCGTGCGAGATAAAGGGGTCTGGTGCGATAACGGGAGAGACGACCGAGGGTGCGTGACGAAACCAAACTTTTGGAACACGCTGAGATGCGCACGAACGGTGACGTGCAAGAAAGGATGCACACCGGTGAGAGACATGTTGGATGCGTTTTGCAAACACAACAACAACCTGTGTGAAAAGTACGACCGAGCGAAACGAGCGTTGATCGGGAAGAAGAAGTAGAGAGCAGCGTTAGAGAAAAAGAGACTTACGATATATATATATATATATATATATATATATACAGATAAATAGAGAGAGATGACGTGTGTTGTAAGATATTACTACACTATTTTCACGCGTTTATATAGTACCGCACTCCTCGTCCATTCTCCCTTCTCTCGCTTTTGCTTTTGAATGCGCGCGCATGGCAATAATAACAATGAATTCGAATTATAAGTTACCACCATATTAATAACAATAATAATAACGGTAACAATTACGGCACGACGCACGGCTTGATATCCCAGATTTCACTGGCGTATTGTTCGATGGTTCTGTCCGAGTTGAACTTGCCCGAGGTCGCGGTGGACAAGATGGAAGACTCGGTCCAACCGTCCTGGTTTCTGTACGCCTCGTCGACTTTCTCTTGGCACTCGATGTAAGATTGGAAGTCCTTACCGACCAAGAAGTAATCGCCTTGGCCGAAACCAGAGTTACCTTCCAAAGAACCCAAGAGTTCTTCGAATTCGCCTTGTTTGCCGAACGCGCCAGACCGGACGTACGCGATGGTATCCAAGAAGGACTTCGGCGCTACGAATTTCCCGGCAGCTCTTTCCTCTCTCGCCGGTTCGACCTCGTCTTCGGTTATGCCGAACAAGAAGAAGTGGTCGTCGCCGACGCACTCTCGGATTTCAACGTTCGCGCCGTCCAAGGTACCGATGATCAGGCAACCGTTCATTTGGAACTTCATGTTCGAGGTACCCGAAGCTTCGGTACCGGCGGTGGAGATGTGTTGGGACAACTCCGAAGCCGGAATCAAGGTTTCCGCGACGGAAACGTTGTAATCGGGGACGAACACAACCTTCATCAAATCTCCGATTTCTGGATCGTTGTTGACAACTTCCCCGACCGCGGTGACCAAACGAACGATTCTTTTCGCTTGAACGTACGTGGCGTACGCTTTGCCTCCAAACACGCACACTCTCGGAACAACCTTCGCTCTTTCCTCCTTGGACATAGCTTTGATTTGTCTGTATCTGTAGATGATGCCGAGAATGTTCAAAAACTGCCTCTTGTATTCGTGGATTCTCTTGACTTGGATGTCAAACATGGCGTTGATCGGGACGTCGATGCCGGTAGTCTTCTTGATGTAGTCTTTGCAAATTTGTTTGCGCACGAGCTTGGCTTCCTTCCACTCTTTTTGCAATTCCGGATTTTTTGCGTTTTCAATCAACTTGCGCAAAACCTCGGTGTCCGTGATCCAAGCGTCGGTGTTTCCGACCCACTTGGTGATGACTTTGCTCAATTCTGGGTTGCAAAAGGCCAACCACCGTCTCGGCGTGACGCCGTTGGTTTTGTTTTGGAACTTGTCGCCGTAGATTTCTGCAAACTCTTTAAACGTGAACGCCTTGACGATATCGGAGTGAATTTGCGCGACGCCATTGATGGACAAACCTGCGATGCAGCACAAGTTAGCCATTCTCACCGTTTTTGGTGGCGCTTCGGCTTTTTCCACGGTGTCGCCCATCTTCGGTCCGCCAGTGGCATCCGGGTAGACGTTTTCCAAAATCGTCGTCGCTTTCAAAAACGAGTTCATTTCTTTCTCAGTCTTCTTGCCTTTAAACGTGGCCTTCACTTCAGAGATGAATCGTGAATCGATTTGGCGAATGATTTCCATATGTCTCGGGAGCAACTCTTCCATCAAATCCAACGGCCACTTCTCCAACGCTTCTGGCATAACCGTGTGGTTAGTGTACGCCACAGTTTTCTTCGTCAATGCCCACGCGTCGTCCCAGGATAAACCTTCTTGGTCGATCAACAAGCGCATCAATTCCGGTGCGGCTAACGTAGGGTGCGTGTCGTTCATTTGGACGCACACTTTTTCCGGCAACTTGTTCCAATCCGTGTTTCCTCGCTCCTTAAATCTTGCCAAAATGTCTTGCACCGAGGCCGAGCACAACATGTATTGCTGCGACAAACGCAGGGCTTTACCTTCGTTGGTGGCATCGCCCGGGTATAACACCGCCATCATTTGTTGCGCCAAGTTGGTCGGACCCATGGCGGTCTTGTAGTCGGACTCGTTAAATGCGGACAAGTTGAAGTCGGCGACAATTGGTTGCGCGTCCCACAAACGAAGAGAGATGCAGTTCTTCGTGTTGTAACCTGGAATCGGGGTATCGTACGCGATCGCGGCGACTTGTTGCCCTGGAACCCACTTACCGTCGACGACTTTCCCGTAGAAAGAAATCGGGTAGGAAATTTGCGGTCTCGGGATTTCCCACGGGTTGCCTCTAGCCAACCAATCGTCCGCGAATTCGCTTTGTTGTCCGGACTTTTGATCAATCGCTTGCTTGAACAGCCCGTACTTGTATCTCATGCCGTAGCCCCAGGCTGGCAAGGACAAGGTCGCGATGGAATCTAAAAAGCACGCCGCTAATCGACCTAAACCGCCGTTACCGAGACCCATGTTCTTTTCTTCTTCGGCCAAAGATTCCAAGGAGTATCCCAATGATCTCAACGCGTCGGAGTACGCTCCGGTCAACTTCATGTTACCGATTGCGTTTGTCAACGCTCTGCCTTGCAAAAATTCCATGGAAATATAATACGCTTGCTTCGGGTTTTCCTTGTGAAAGTGCGCGTACGTATCGTTCCATCTTTCGACGAGTTGTTCGCGAGCGGCTCGCGCCGTCGCTTGGTACATGTCCTCGTCGTCGAAAGAGGTTGGAACGGTCGCGATAGTACCAGTCGCGATTTGTCTTTGGATGGATTTCTTGATTCCTTCTGCATTTTTCGGGATCTCGATGGCCTTTTCCGCGTCTTCGAACACCGACGCGGCGTTGATTTTTTGTTCTGCGGAAGAAGAAGAAGAAGCGTCGTCGTCCGTCGTTTCGAAAGAGGAGGAAGAGAGACGAAAGAAAAGGTCAGTTTTTTGTGTGTGTCTTTTGAAAATTTTTTGCTTCTTTTTTCCAGTCACCAGTAGTAGTAGCGATTGGACTTTTTCCTTTTCTAATAATGATATATAATGGAAGGAAAGGATTTCGATCGATCGATCGATCGGACGTTTGAAACGGATCGATCGTCATCCGTCCATGGATCTCGCGACGCGCGTTCGATCGATGCAGAGATCGATCGAAACCCGGCGCACTCGCGACGACGTCGTCGACCGAAAGACATATAACATCAACAGTCATGAATGGGAGATTGCCTCCTTTGACGGCACGTCCAATCACGATTTGACTTATAA
>Ga0115011_10002283_pt1 | contig 13370 bp, 7 predicted proteins | sample TroAtlMetagenome_2_FD_88705 | JGI IMG/M metagenome (GOLD analysis project Ga0115011, IMG submission 88705) | Marine eukaryotic phytoplankton communities from Atlantic Ocean - Tropical Atlantic ANT8 Metagenome | ecosystem: Environmental > Aquatic > Marine > Oceanic | place: Tropical Atlantic... | reverse complement strand
GTTAAATGAAAACATAAAAATGATGACAGCAGGAGCGCCTCCACCAGAGGCTGTGCTGAGCAAGATGAAATCATGTGGAATAGAAGTTATTCACGTTTATGGTCTTACAGAAACATACGGTCCTTCTGTCGTTTGTGCTTGGAAAAAAGAATGGGATCAAATGTCTTTAAATGATCAAGCAACTAAAAAAGCAAGACAAGGGGTTGCCTATTCTGTTCAAGAAGATATCAAGGTAGTGAATCCAAAAACTTTAGAAAATGTTCCTATGGACGGTGAAACAATAGGAGAAGTTTTTACAAGAGGTAATATTACTATGAAAGGATATCTTAAAAATGAAAAAGCTACCAAAGAAGCCTTCAATAATGGCTGGTTTCATACTGGAGATTTAGGTGTTTGGCATAATGATGGATATATACAGTTAAAAGATAGATCGAAAGACATAATTATATCTGGTGGAGAAAACATTTCATCAATAGAGGTTGAAGATGCTTTATACAAGCATCCAGATGTAGTTGCTGTCGGTGTTGTTGCTAAACAAGATGAAAAATGGGGTGAAACACCTTGCGCATTTGTTGAACTTAGAGAAGGTGCAAATGTTTCAAGTGAAGAACTTCGTTTGCATTGCAAATCCATTTTGGCTGGCTTTAAAGTTCCTGGAGAATTTAAATTTATAGAAATACCAAAAACCAGTACTGGAAAAATCCAAAAATTTAAATTAAGAGAGATGCTTACGAAGGTTTAACTTACCTTTTTTATTTTGATTTCAGTAATTTTAAGCAATAAATTTTCCCAAATATTTTCGTATTGTTTAATTTTTTTATCTTTAACATGCCCAAATCCATTGATTTTTAATGAGGTGTCAATTAGATCTTCACAAACTTTATAATTATGTTCTAAAAGATTTTCGGTAATACATTTAATTGATAATTTAGCTTTTTCAGCTAACTCTCTTTCTTTTTTTCTTTCTAAAGTTTTCCCAAAAATATCAAATTTACCACCTCTAACAAATTTAAATTTAGATAGGATTTTAAATAATGGAATAATCCATTGACCAAACTTAATTTTCTTTGGATAACCTGTACTTTTGTCCTTCCAATTAAAAATTGGAGGGGCAAGGTAAAACTCTATTTTGAAATTTTTGTTATTTTTTAAAAACTCTTTTGATAAACTCGTTTCGGTATGAAGCCTTGCCACTTCATATTCATCTTTGTATCTCATAAACCTAAAGAGCATAAGGGAGGCCTTTCTACTTAAATCAAAGTTTTTACCATCTCCCAAAACCTTTTTTTCTTTAATATATAATTTATTAATTAAACTTTCATATAAATTAGCAAGATTACTATCCTGATATTCAGTCAAGACTTTGCTATATTTTAAAATCTCATTTTTTATATCTATTTTTGGGTTTTCAGTTTTTATGAGCCCAGCGGTTTTAAAAACAGTTGTTTTTTTCTCGGCTAATAACCTTCCCCAATTGAAAGCTTTAAGGTTTTGCTCCACAGAAACACCATTTAATTCAATCGCTTTTTCAAGAGAACTTACTGACAAAGGTAACAGATGTTTTTGGGATGCGTAACCTATCATCATAATGTTTGCAGAAACAGTATCTCCAATTAACTTTTCAGCTAGTAAAGACATGTCTAAAAATTCTAAGTTATTTGTATCTAGATGGTTTTCCAGATGTTTTTTTAAAAGCTGGTCGTCTACTGTTGTCCCGGTATGAACACCTGCAACTCCAATTGGTTCTACTCTGCCGTTGATTATAGCTTTTGTTACTTTTGGGTTAAATGTTCTTGTAATAGAAGGTGATACTGAAACCACAGCATCACAACCTAATAAAAGATGTGCACTCTCGTTGGGCAATCTAGCTGATTTTTCATAAAGGGTTTTATTTTTGCTAATTCTAATTTGACTTGTAACAGCTCCATTTTTTTGAGCCAGACCAGTAAAATTCATAGACTGAGAAAATTTTTTATCAATTCTTGCGGCCATTACCAATATAGCTGATAGGGTAGAAACACCCGTCCCACCTATTCCTGCCATAACTATATTAGCATCATTTGTTAATGTTTTTGGTTTTTTCAAAAACTTAAAAGCATGCGGTAGATTTGGAAATGATTTCTTATTTTTGGTTGCTTGTGCATGACCAGAAACACTTACAAAACTTGGACAGAAACCTTTAATACATGAATAGTCCTTATTGCAAATACTTTGATCTACCTGCTTTTTTATCCCATCAAAATGTTCTTTAGGTTTGATTGCAACACAGTTAGATTTTTCAGCACAATCTCCACATCCTTCGCACACGTCTGGATTAATAAAAATTCTTTTTTCTTTGTCAGGAATGTATCCTCTTTTTCTTCTTCTTCTCAATTCAGTTGCACAAGTTTGTACATATATAATGACTGTTACACCCTCTATTTCCCTTAATTCCTTTTGGATTGGTATCATTTCATCTCTATGTCTGATTTGTACACCATCACCAAACAATCGTGTTTCTGTAAATTGATCTGGATCATCAGAGACTACAAAAACTTTTTTAACTCCCTCAGCTAGTAATTGTTTAGATATATCCCATGGACTTCCGCCTCCAACTGCAACCTGACCGCCTGTCATTGCAACTGCATCATTGTATAGAATTTTAAAAGTGATATTTGTGTTTGATGCAACAGCTGCTCTAATAGCTAAAGAGCCTGAATGCGCATAAGTTCCATCACCTATGTTCTGAAAAGAGTGGTTTTTGGAAGAAAATGGTGCTCTTCCTATCCAGTGTCCACCTTCTCCACCCATTTGACTAAAATTTGTTAATTTATCAGGATGTAAAAAGTAGCCGATGGAATGACACCCTATACCTATACCAACAATTTCATCATCCATCATTTTTGTTCCCGAATTATGAGGGCATCCAGCACAATACCAAGGTGTTCTTGAGGATACTGAAGGAAGATTATCACCTATAAATTTTGATTTAACTTGGTTTTTGGACAAAACCTTTTCTTTTGTTTTTATCTTCTTTAGAAGAATATCCGCAATTATGTCACTTGATAATTCAGCTATTTCAGGGACTAATTTTTCTTTTGTCAAACCATCATTTTTTCCAGACAAAATAGGTTTTTTATCTACATTAAATAAAATATGAGCTACTTGTTCTTCTACTAAACCTCTTTTTTCTTCGATAACTAATAGCTCTTTATATCCTTTCGCAAAATTAATTATGTCTTGATTAATTAGAGGCCATGGGACTTTACATGAAAAAATTCCTATTCCATGTTTTTGTGGTTCAAAAACACCTATAGAATCTAAGGCATCAATAGTCTCGGTTGTAGCTTTGCCAACAGTGATTATACCTAAATTTTTGGTTTCAGTATGTCGAAGAATTTTATTAATTTTATTTTCAAAAATAAAATTTTTTGCAGATGGAAGTCTTTTTGTGAAAAGAGTTTCTTCACGGTCTAGAGCTGGCTCATGTTTAACTATATGAACACTTTGTTTTTGAATGAGATTTAAATTTTTTGGCCTTAACGAAGATAAATCAACTACGGCATTTGAATCTGCAGTATCAGCTGTTATTTTTAATGCGACACAAAGTCCTGAAAATCTAGACAATTGAAAAGCTTGAAGACCCATCGGTATTACTTCATGCACATTAGCTGGATAAAAAATAGGAATGCCTGCAGATACTAATGATTGCTCAGATTGATAGGCAAGTGTGGAGCTTTTGCCAATTGGATCATCAGCGACTGCCAGCACCATTCCACCATGTTTTGATGAACCTCCCATATTAGCGTGTCTTAATGCATCCATTGCTCTATCTAGGCCTGGACCTTTCCCATACCAGAGAGAAAATACTCCGTCTATTTCTGGTTTATCATATAGCTGGATCATCTGTGTTCCCCAGGCTGCGGTTGCAGCTAACTCTTCATTTACACCAGGTTGGAAAATTATTTGATCCTTGGTGATGTAATTGTTAGCTCTACTTAATTCCAAATCTAATGTACCAAGAGGCGAACCAGGGTAACCACTAACATAACCTTTAGTTTTAAGCCCTTGTTCTCTATCAATTCTAGATTGTTCCAATAGCAATCTAACAATTGCCTGAACACCATTCATAAGTGCAAGGCCTTTATTTTTTGTATAACAATCTGTAAGTTTGATAGTATTTATGTTTGACAATTTTGTTTTTCCCTATTTAAAAATATTTTCAAACTTGTTTATCTAATTTATTTATCTTACAACAGTATAAAAGATATTTAAATTATATTAAGAGTTAAATTTGTCATGTTGAAAAGATTTGACAATTATGATGAGCTTTATAACAGTTTCAGATGGAGCATTCCAGAAAATTATAACATTGCTAGTGATACAATAGACAAGTTTTCAAATTCAGAAAGAATTGCGTTAAAACATGTTTTAGATGATGGAAATTGTAATGAGTTCACATTTAAATATTTGCAGCAAAAATCAAATCAATTAGCAAATGTTTTAGACCATTTAAGTTTAAAAAATGATGATAGAGTTGGAATAATTCTAGGACAATGTCCAGAGACAATTTTAAGCCATATGGCGTGTTTTAAAAGCGGAAAAATTTCTATACCTCTCTTTAGTTTATTTGGAGACGATGCATTGTTATTTAGACTTAAAGACTCTGGGGCATCAACGGTAATTTGTGATGATTTAAGTATAGAAAAAATTAAAAGAATTAATGAATTCTTGCCCTGCTTAAAAAATATCATTTCTATAAATAGAAAAAAAAGTGATGCTACAGTTCTAAGCTTTTATGAATTAATCAGTAATGCTTCTGACAAATATAAAAATGTAGAATCTAAATCTAATGACCCGGCCTTAATAATCTATACATCTGGCACAACAGGTGACCCTAAAGGAGCTTTGTTACCACATAAAGTATTATTAGGTCATATACCTGGAGTTGAAATGCCGCATGAATTTCTTACTTCAAGTCATCCAGTAACTGATTGTTTTTGGACACCCGCTGATTGGGCATGGATAGGTGGATTGTTTGATGTTTTAATGCCAGCACTTTATTTTGGGATTCCAATTATATCTTACAGGTCGTCTAAGTTTGATCCAGAGTTTACTTTTACCCTTCTTGAAAAATATGAAGTTAAAAACACCTTTATACCCCCAACAGCTCTAAAAATGATGAAGTCATTTAATCAAAATTTAAAAAGGAAAAATTTAAAATTAAGAACATTAGGTTCAGGAGGTGAATCTTTGGGACAGGAGTTGTTAAAATGGGGAAAAGAAATTTTTGATGTAGGTATAAATGAATTTTATGGTCAAACGGAATGTAATCTTACTGTATCAAATTGTGGGTTAATAATGAAACAAAAACTTGGCTCAATAGGAAAACCTGTGCCTGGTCATAATGTAGAGTTGATGAATAAAGAGGGTGGCTTCATTAAGGACGAAAATGAAGAAGGAGAAATAGTTGTAAATTCTAGTTCTCCATCAACCTTCTTAGGATACTGGAACAATAAAAGTGAAACCGAAAAAAAAATAATTGATGGATGGCTTCACACAGGTGATTATGCTACTTTGGATGAAGAGGGATATTTTTATTTTAAGGGAAGAAAAGACGATTTGATTAATAGTTCAGGTTATAGAATAGGGCCCAGTGAAATAGAAAATACTATATTGTCAATAGATGAAGTTGAAATGGCAGCAGTTGTAGGTGTGCCAGATGATTTGAGAGGACAGGTTGTGAAAGCTGTAATTGTCCCTAAAAATAAGTTTTATATAGATAGTCAGAATCTTGAATTAAAAGATAAAATTAAAAATAAAGTCAAAGATAAATTATCAGCACATGAGTATCCTCGAATTATTGAGTTTGTTTCTGAATTACCATTAACGACAACTGGTAAGATAAAACGTAATATTATTAGAGAAAACCACTTGAAGGAAAATAAATGAGTGAAAAATATAAATTTGACACTATGTCTTTACATGCTGGACATGTCCCGGATAAAGAAACTGGTTCAAGGGCAGTACCGATTTATCAAACAACTTCATATGTCTTTAATGACACTGATGAAGCAGCTGCTTTATATAATATGGAAGTTGGGGGTCATTTGTATACAAGGATTTCTAATCCAACAGTTGCAACTTTAGAGCAGAGATTATCTGCGTTAGAGGGAGGTGTTAGCAGCATAGCTTGCTCTAGTGGAATGGCTGCGATGCATCTAGTCATTTCTGCAATATGTAGTCAAGGCGATCATATAGTGGCGTCAAATAAAATGTATGGAGCTAATATAAACCTTTTACAGCATACTATGCCTAGATTTGGAATTGAAACTGAATTCGTTAATCCCAACAATTTAGAACAAATAAAAAAAGCAATTAAACCTAATACAAAATTAGTCTTTGGAGAAGTTATAGGAAATCCAGGTTTAGATATCATGGATATTTCATCAGTTGCAAAAATATGTGAAGAAAACAATATACCTTTGGTGATTGATGCAACTTTCAATACACCATATCTGATGAAACCTTTTGAATTTGGAGCGAATATAGTCATACACTCATTGACAAAATGGCTAGGCGGACATGGGATAGCGATTGGTGGTGTTATAATCAATGGAGGTAATTTTGATTGGAGCAATAAGAAAAAATTTCCTACTATTGCGGGACCTCATTTTGCCCTGGACGGAATAAGTTTTTGGGAAGAGTTTGGGCCTTCAGCAATTACAGCAAAGATAAGGGCTGAAGGAATGTATAATTTTGGTCCTTCTCTATCGCCAATGAACGCGTTTTATGTTTTGCAAGGTATTGAAACTTTATCATTAAGAATGAAGAGACATATGGAAAACACTGCACATATGTTAAAATTCTTGTCTAATCATGAAGCGGTTTCATGGGTTAAACATCCAGATTTAAAAAGTCACCCTGATCACTCAATAGCCAAAAAAATCTTACCAAAGGGGTCAGGTTCAATAATTGTTTTTGGAGTAAAAGGAGGAAGAGATGCTGGAAAGGCTTTTATAGAGTCAGTTCAATTGTCATCGCATTTGGCAAATGTAGGGGACGCTAAAACTTTACTTATTCACCCTGGAAGCACCACTCATTCTCACTTAAGTTCTGAAGCCATGAAATCTGCAGGTTTAACAGATGACATGATAAGGTTATCCGTCGGTTTAGAGGACATTGATGACATAAAAAAAGATTTTGAAATCGGGTTCAAATCGATTTTGAAAAATAATTGATCTATAGGGTTATCTTATATGTATTTAAATTATAATAGTAATGATACTTTTGTCTCAACGGGCGGAAAAAATATAGAATTAAATAAGCCGACTATTTGCTTTGTTCACGGTGCTGGTCAAAATCATTTTTCTTTCACTCAACAAATAAGATATTTTGCAAATAGAGGATATAACGTTTTGTCTCCAGATTTTCCAGGACATGGTTTTTCAAAAGGAATACCTAATAGTTCTATTGAAGAAGATGCAAAATGGTTATTAGGTGTTCTAGAAAAAATTGGAATTAAGAAATTTGTCTTAGGAGGTCACTCTCAAGGGTGTCTTACAGCATTAGAATTAAGCCAATTAAAACCTGAAGTCTTAAAAGGTATAATATTTATTGCTGGAGCTTCCAAAATTCCAGTAAATGATTTTCTTATAGGAAAAGCATCAGAGGATCCATACAAAGCATATGATTTGATGGTAACATGGGGACATGGTAACCAAGGGTCTTTTTCTATTTCTGAGTGGCCTGGTCATCATCATTTATCTGAAGGAAATAGCGTAATGAGAATTAATGAAATGTCAGCTTTAGTAAATGACCTAAATTCTTGCAATAATTACGAAGGCGGTTTAAGTGCTGCCGAAAACATTAACTTAGATTGTTTGGTTGTTCTAGCCAGGTTTGATATTATGACCCCACTGAAAGCTGGCAAAAAATTAGTAAATGCTATAAAAAATTGTGAAAGTCACGTTTTGAATTGTGGACACTTTCTTCCAGCAGAGAAGCCAAAAGAGCTAAATAGAATAATTCTTGAATATTTAAAAAATCTTGATGAATGAGAACTAAGCTCTCAAAACTAGATTTAAAAAATCCTAAAAGCTGGGTTGTTTCAAAAATAATATCAAATCAATGCAAACAATACCCGAAATTTGAAATTATAGAATTTACAGATCAGGAAATATGGACATTTAAAGACTTATATTCATTATCGCTAAAAGCCTCTAATATTATTAATAAGCTATGTGTTAAAAAAAATGAATCAATTGTTGTCATGATTGATGATCCAAAAAAATTTATTCCTTTATGGATAGGAGCAGCTTTTCTTGGAGTAACATTTGTAGCTATCAATACTTCATTGAAAGGAGATGTTCTAGCACACCAAATTAAAATGTCTTCTCCTAAAATTATTTTTACAGAAGAAAAATTTAATGATGAAATTAATAAAATTGGAATTAACAAAAATAATATTCAGACAGTTAATTCAAATGACCTTATTAATTCAAAAGAACTAGATGAAACATTAATTGCTGAAAACAAAAATCATGACGTATCTTGTGTAATGTTTACAAGTGGAACTTCAGGTCCATCAAAGGGTGTAATTATGCCTAATGGGCATTGTGTATTATTTGCAATTGGTACAATCGAAAATTATCAACTAGAGAAGTCTGATAAATTCTATATTTGCCTACCATTATTTCATGCAAATGGATTATTTATGCAACTTTTAGCGTGTTTAATAAATAAAAACAAAGCCATAATAAGAGAAAAGTTTTCAGCATCTAATTGGTTAAATGACATCATAAAATTTAAGGCTACCCATACCAACATGTTGGGAGCTGTGGCAGCATTTATAGTAGCCCAAAGACCAACAAGTTTTGACAGAAAACATAATTTAAAGTTAATAGGATCAGCACCTTTACCAAAAGAACCAGAAAAGATTTTTAGAAATAGATTTGGTGTTAAATATGTTGTCCCTTTATATGGAATGACCGAAGTAAATATTCCTCTTTATGGTAAGAAAAATGAACTAGGAAAAGGAACTTGTGGAAAGGTTTATAAAAAGTATTTTGAAGTTGAGATCAGAGATCCTGAGACAGATGAGAAAATCAAGGAAGGTCAAGTTGGTGAGATTGTTGTAAGACCCAAAGTTCCTTATGGTTTCATGCAGGGTTATATAGGGCTTCCTGACAAATCATTTGAATCTTACCGCAACTTTTGGTTTCACACTGGAGATGCTGGAATAAAAAAAAGATCAGGACATTTTGTTTTTGTTGATCGAATAAAAGACTGTATTAGAAGAAGAGGTGAAAATATTTCTTCATACGAAGTTGAACAAGCGTTTTTAAAAATCCCTGAAGTTACCGAAGCTGCTGCTTTTGCCGTACCTGCAGAAGGAGGAGCAGGAATGGAGGATGAGGTGATGGTGGCGTTAATGATAAACAAAGGTTCTGATATTAAATACTTAAATTGGGTAAATCAAGCTAAGCAAGATTTAGCTAATTTTTCTGTTCCAAAATATCTAAGAATAATGAAAAATTTTCCAAAAACTCAGACAGGAAAGATTCAAAAACATTTGTTAAAAAAAGAAGGAATTACAAATGACACTTGGAAAAGAAATGATTAATTGGTATTTTTAATAAATTAAGGAGGAAATAAAATGAATGAGATAGATTATACTGGTTGTTGGCCTGTAGCGCCTACTCCTTTTAAAGACAATGAAGAGTTAGACCTTGAAGGCATGAAAAGGGTTTTAGATTGCATGATAGATCAAAATGTAGATGGGATATGTATTTTAGCAAATTATTCAGAACAATTTTTACTTTCTGATGAAGAAAGACAAGTTTTGACTAAACTATGTTTAGAGCATGTAGCAGGCAGGGTTCCTGTAATAGTGACGATAAGTCATTTTGCAACAGAAATAGTTTTTAAAAGAGCTTTGTTAGCAAAAGAAATTGGTGCAAATATGGTAATGATGATGCCACCTTACCATGGGGCAATATTAAAGGGAAATCAGGAACAAACTTTTCAACAATTTCAAAAAGTTGATGAAGCTGGTATAACAATTATGGTTCAAGACGCACCTTTATCTGGGGTCGATTTGGGGGTAGATCTTTTAGTTAAAATGGCTCAGGAAATCGAAAATGTTAAATGTTTTAAAATAGAATGTTTACAAGCAGCATCAAAGTTAAGAGCTTTAATTAAGAAAGGTGGAAAACATATAGAAGGACCTTTTGATGGAGAAGAAGGGATAACCTTGTTTGAAGATTTGCAGGCAGGGGCAATAGGAAATATGAGTTCTGCAATGTATCCAGATTTGATTGGTCCAGTTGTTAAAAATTTTCTTAAGGGAAATATCGACAAAGCAGAAGATGGTTATAACGAAATCCTTCCTTTAATTAATTATGAAAATAGACAATGTGGCTTTAGAGGTACTAAGTTTATTTTTAAAGAAGGTGGGGTAATAAAATCTGACCGTTGTAGACATCCTATACAACCATTAGATGATGCTACAAAATCTGGTTTGTTAAAAATGGCAAATAATTATGAGCTAATTGCATTGAACTGGGGAAAATAAAACATTTATAAAGATAAATTTTGTTTACCTGTTAATTGAACTAGAAATTTTTATAAAATGTATTTTAAAAATAAGAGAATGCTCAAGCCAGTAAATTAAAATACTTTAAATTTTCTTTTTTCTTGTTCATCCATTCTTTGTAATAATTCTTTTTCCCATTTAAGATAGGACTTAGCATGATTTTTATTTCCTGAATGTCTTTTGTAAGTGTGATAAACAAAATCTATACATTCTGACTTTTTTGGGGAAGAAGAAGATTTTGTTAAAAAATCAGAGAATTGTATCACTTCGTTTTCTTTAAATTCATAAAAAAATATTTCTCCGTTATATTTTGAGGAGATATCCTTTGAAATTAACTCTGCTTTATTAAGGTCATCAAAGATAATTAAGAAATTCCTCTTTTCTCTAAAATTTGTAAACCTTAAGTTTTTTCGAGAAATCCATTTGGATCTTTTAAAATGTAATTTCTTATAATCGTGACTATTTCTTGTATCAAGGATATTAAAACTAAGATAACTTTTGATTTCAGAAATGCTAATAATTTGATGTTTTGGTATTACAAATTTTGATTTTTTTTCAAAAAAATAATTAATGTAATCCAAATCATCTTCAAAAACATAAACTTCATATCCCATTTGTTTTAACCAGGAAGCTGTCATAGAAGATCTAATCAAATCTCCTTCATCTACAAGTATAATCCTTGAATTCTGTACCCCAATAAAATTATCAGTTGCTTGTATCAACTGGCCTCCAGGAACGTTCTTAATATTTAAATCATTGCATCTACTATTTTTTGAATGTGTGGTTATATCAAATATATATGTTGTTCTGGTCTTATCGGAAAAAAAAATATTAATTTGTTTTAAGCTCACTTTTTTTAATCCGTATTTTTTTATAAGTTGTGAGGCTTTATTTGAAATCGTTTCATTTTTTTTAAAAACTTTTTGATCTTTAAACTGTCTGGTTTGATTTTTTTCTAATTCTAGATTTGCTAAGAACCATCCTTGAGTTCCATTTTCTAGAGCCTTGACTGAGTTTTTAATCCCATAATTTATTAAATTTTGGGCTCCTATTATAGATCTTGTCCTACCAGCGCAATTTATAATAATTTCTGTTTTCTTATCAATAAATTCTGAAATATTTAGAGGTATTTCCATATTTGGACAACAAATAGCATTTGGAATATTCATTCTTTTAAATTCTTCTAAAGGACGACCATCAACAATTATTATATTTTGTTTTTTTTGAATTTTTTTTGATAAAAGATACGGTTTTATATGTGGGGTTTGTTTTTTTATTTCTACCCATTCACCAAAAGCTTTGCTTGGAACGTTTATCCCATCAAACAATTCATACCCTTCGTCAGTCCATCCGTGGACTCCATCTTCTAAAATAAAAATTTTTTTGTAACCCATCGACATAGCAATTTCATAAGCTTTTTCAGATAAGTCATCATTTTCATCAAACAAAATTATATCAATATTTTTGTTAGGAATTAATTCCTGAATTTTTATTTCAAACACGCTAAAGGGAATTGAAACAGAAAAAAAAGGGTGCCCTTTTGAGTGTTGACCAATTTCACGGATATCAACAAATGCAAGTTCTTTGGATGAAGACAGTAAATTCTTTGTTGTTTTTGCTGTAATTTTATTTTGCATATTATTTTTTTTATATCATTTAAAAATAATAGTAACTATTATTAAATTAAAGAGGAAGTTATGTCAGATTATAATGTTGGTGATTTAGTTTCGGATTTTTTATCAGAAAACAATGTTGATACTGCTTTCGGTGTTGTTTCAGTTCACAACATACCCATGTTGGATGCAATAGCTAGAAGAAACAGAATAAATTTTGTGCCCGCAAGAGGAGAAATGGGTGCAGGGCATATGGCTGATGGATTTGCTCGCTCAAAAAATGGATTAGGAGTAGTCTTTACTAGCACAGGGCCAGGAGCTGCTAATATTACTGGTGCTTTAGTAGAGGCAAGATTTGCAGGTGCATCTCTACTGCATATTACTGGACAAACGGCAACTGAAAATTTGGATAAAAAGCAAGGAACGGTTCATGAAGTTCCAAATCAGTTAGATATGTTAAAATCAGTTTCAAAAAAGGCATTTAGAATTACTAGCTCTGAAGAAGCATTGTCAGTTTTAGAGGAAGCTACAAAATGTGCTTTGACCCCTCCAACAGGTCCTGTATCAGTGGAAATTCCGATTGATGTTCAAAGAAGTTTGATAAAAAAACCAGATAATATTCCAAATGTAAAAATTGATCAAAAAGACTTATTTTTAGGTGATAAAAATTCAATAGATCAAATTGAAAAAAATATAAGAAATTCAGATAGAAAAGTTTTATGGATTGGTAATGGAGCAAAAACATTAAAATCAGAAGTGAAAAAGTTTATTGATCTTGGGTTTGCCGTTGTTACGAGCACTCAAGCTAAGGGTGTAGTTGATGAAGATCATAAAATGTGTTTAGGGGCTTTTAACGCTGTTCCAAAAGTAGAAAATTTTTATTCAACTATTGACTTGATGATTGTGGTTGGAAGTAGATTAAGAGGTCATGAAACAAGAGATATGTCTTTAAAACTTCCAAAGAATTTGGTTCAAATTGATATTGATCCTGATGCAAAAGATAGAACTTATAAAACATCTTTCTTTCATTTAGGTGATGCAAAAAAAGTTTTAACTGAATTGCTAAATCGTTTAACTGATTCTCCGAACCCAAAACAAGAGTGGGTAGAAGAAGTAAAGAATTTAAAAGATAGCGTTTTAGATGAATATAAATCTTTTTTGGGAATTTATAAAGATTTTCC
>Ga0115011_10002281_pt1 | contig 13377 bp, 15 predicted proteins | sample TroAtlMetagenome_2_FD_88705 | JGI IMG/M metagenome (GOLD analysis project Ga0115011, IMG submission 88705) | Marine eukaryotic phytoplankton communities from Atlantic Ocean - Tropical Atlantic ANT8 Metagenome | ecosystem: Environmental > Aquatic > Marine > Oceanic | place: Tropical Atlantic... | reverse complement strand
TTAATAAAATAAAGCATTTTTTTTACAAATATGTGGGAATCGCACTCTTAATTTGCTCCTTTTTTAGTATTTAATAAATTTTAGCTCCTAAAGTCTTAGTTATTTTTAAAAAAGATGGAAAAGAAGTTTTAATAGAGTTTTTATCAGATATTTTCCAGTTTCCACCAAAAGTTAAGGCCGCAACAACACTAGACATAAAAACTCTGTGATCTTTCAAAAAATTTTTAATGATAATCTTTTTTTTAATCTTATGATCTGGGTTTCCATAGATTTTAATGCTATTCTTAGTAACTATATTTTTAATGCCCATTTTTTTTAAAATATTTGAACCCCATATTAATCTTGGACTTTCTTTTTGATTCAACTCAGAGAGATTTTTAAAATAGGAAATTCCTTTAGCTTTCGCGGCAAGTAAAAAAATTAGTAAAAACTCGTCTATTGCAGAAGTATTTAAATTAGTTGGACATTTAATTGGTTTTAAATTTTTTTTACTTTCTATTAATAAATCTGCAATTTTTTCCCCCTTATAATTTTTTTGATTTTTAAATTGAATTTTAACTCCCATCATTTTAAGTATTTTTAGTAAACCAATTCTTGTAGGATTGATATTTACATTTTTTATGTTGAGTTTAGAATTTTTTGATAATGCAGTAAGCACAATAAAAAAAGCGCTAGAGCTAATATCTGATGGAATTTTGTAATTTAATGGTTTTATTTTTTTTTTTCCAACAATATTAATTAAATCATAATTTCTTTTTTTAGTTATTTTTATTGGTAAATTAAGAAATTTAAAAAGTAATTCAGTGTGATCTCTAGATTTTTTTGCTTTAATTTTTGTTTTACCTTTTGTATTAAGAGCGGCAAGCATTATACTACTTTTACATTGTGCTGAACCTTTGTTTTCATAAAAATTTATTGGCTTTGGATTGTTTGTGCCAAAAATTATTATTGGAAGTTTTCCAGAATTTGTTTTAAAATTTGCCCCAAACATTTTTAAGGGTTTAGTTATTCTTAAAAAATCTCTTTTTGATAAACTTTTATCTCCCTTAATCTTTATTTTTACTTTAGAGTGAATTAAGAGACCCATAATAAGTCTTCCTAATGTTCCAGAATTTCCCGAGTCTAGAGTTATATTTCTTTTATAAGAAAATCCATTTAGTCCATTACCTGTAATTTCACATGAACCTTTTGATAATTTTACTTTAATTCCAAGTTGCCTAAGACATCTTAACGTATGAATTACGTCTTCAGATCTTAGTAAATTATAAGATTTAGATTTTCCTATTGCTTGAGACGCTAAAAGTGCCCATCTAATCGAAAGACTTTTGTCTCCCTCAATTTTTAAAGTTTTATTAAAAGGTTTAATAGTTTCATTAATATTTATTATATTTTTCATAATTTTATAAAATTAACTAATTTTAAAAGAGTCTCCAAAATATGCATTTTTTGCATCAATATTTTGAATTAAATTAGCTGGCGTTCCATGAGCAACAACTTTACCATTATGAATTATTGCTGCTGTATCAACACAAGCCAAAAGATCTCGTGCTTGGTGATCACACAATATAACTGAAATATTATTAATACTTTGAAGATTAACTATAATTTCCTGAAGAGTTTTGATTGTCATAACATCTAAAGCTGCAAACGGCTCATCCAATAAAAGTATTTTTGGACTTGATGTTAGTGCTATTGCAATTACTAATTTTTTTTTTTGACCACCAGACAAAAGATCTGCTTTGATATCTCTTACTGCGTCTAATTCAAATTTTGAAATTAAGGAGTCAATTTTTTGATTTCTTAAGCTATTATCTAATATAGTTATTTCAGAAATTGCTTTTAAATTTTCATAGACTGTAAGATCGTGAAAAAATCCTCCGTGTTGAGGAACGAAGCCTATTTTGAATTTTAAAGTTCTTTGATAAATTGGATACTTATTTACAATTTCAGAATTAATTGAAATGTTTCCAAAATCAGGAGAAATAAGACCTGTGATTAAGTTAAAAATTGTAGATTTTCCAACTCCATTAGGACCAAGTAAACCTAAAATTTGACCGTTATTTAAATTTAGATTTAAATTATCTAAAATTATTTTTCTGCCAAACTTAAAAGAAATCTTATCAAGTTTTAAAATAGATTTTTTATTTTTAAAAGATTTAATCCTAAATTTTTTAATATTTGACATTATTATGCTTATTTAGACATTATTTGAACTTTTTCATTTGAATTTTTCATAAAAATTTCAATATTTTTTGTAGTTAAATTCATATTTATGACATCTGTTTCAATTATGCCATCTAATCCTTCATAAGTAACATTATCATAAATTTTAACCATATTTTTATTAAAATTTAAATCTAATTTTTCAGATAGTATAATATGAGTGATATACTCAACTCTTACATTAGAATCAAATAAAGTGTTATAATTTGAATTATTATAAATTGCATTATCAGAAGTAATTTTTAATGTCTTGCCATTTTTATCTTTTAATGCAGCTATTACTTTTTGCATAACAACTTTTTCTGTATCACCTTCGTAAATAAGCTCACTTAAATCAGAGCTTATACTGTATTGAGTATCATCATCAAAATTTACGTCATATCTCAAATTCTTAATAAGATTATTTTTTTCTTCATTTGTAATTTTTTCCTCTTTTTTGATATTAGGTTCTATTTTCTTAGAGTTTATATTTTTTGCAAAGTAGACAAAATAAAATAAAGCTATGAATATTATTAATACTATTAAAAGTATTAACTGAAAAAATTTTTTCATTAATTAGTTATTTTAAAACTTTTAAAAGATTATGAATATGAATAACTCCAACAGTTTTTTTTTTAATTGGTTTTTTGAAGACGCATACATTGGTAATTTGACGTTTGTTCATTTGAGATAAAATATCAGTTGCTAAAGTATTTACTTCAACACTGAAAGGGTTTTTGGTTATGAAAGATTTTATCTTAAAATTTTCAATTTTACGTTTTTTCTTTAAAAATCTTTTTAAATCACCATCAGTGAAAACTCCTGAGGTAAAACCTTGATTATTAGTAGTTACTACAAACCCAAGACGCTTTAAATCTAGAGTCTTTAATGCTTTTTTAATTGTTTGATTTTCATTAACAAAAGGAATTTTATTTTTTGTTAACATTATATCATTGGCAGTTTTTAATTTATTACCTAAATTTCCAGACGGATGAAATTTTTTAAAATCTAATTTGCTAAAATTTCTTTCTTTCATTAAAGCTATTGAAAGTGCATCACCAATTGACAATTGTGCTGTTGTACTAGAAGTGGGCACTATTCCATCACCAGACTCAGTTACTTCAGGAATAAATAATTTTATATTTGAAGATCTATATAGATTAGAGTCCTTACTAGAAACTATTCCAATTAAAAGAATTTTATTAGACTTTGCATATTTAATAATATTTTTTAATTCAGCGGTATTTCCAGAATAGCTAATAAGAATTAATATATCTTTATTAGTAATTCTACCCAAATCACCATGCGAACAATCACTAGCTGAAATTGAAAATGATGGAGTTCCAACAGAAGAAAGTGTAGCAGAAATTTTAGATGCAATTATTCCACTTTTACCAACACCACATATAATAACTTTAGATTTACATTTTAAAATTGCTTTTACAGCATCATCAAAAGAACTATCTAAAGAGTTTTTTAATTTTCTTAAAGCTTTGATTTGTAAATCAATTACATCTTTTCCAATTTCATTAATTTTTTTTTTCATATTTAATGTGACCAAATATCATCTTTGAATAAAGCAAGGTCTAAATCTACTCGTGTTTTTAAAAATTTAAGACAATCTTTATATAAATCAATTCTTTTTTCTCTTTTAAGTATTTTATTTAATCCTTCATGAATTTTATGCAGGTATACCACATCATTTGCACAATATTTTAATTGAGCAGGTGTTAATTCACCACCAAAGTCAGAATTTTGAAATTGTTTACTAACATCTATATCTAAAAATTCCTTAATTAGAGTTTTAAGAGAATGGTTATCCGAGTAGGATCTTGCAAGTTTAGAAGCTATTTTAGTATCTAAAATATTTTTTGTATCAGTTTTAAGATAATATTTTATATGAGCTAAATCAGCTCTTCCAAAATGAAAAATTTTTGTAACATTTTCATCTCCTAGTATTTTAATTAAATTAGGAGCATTATAACTCGATCTATCAAGTTGAACGATATGTGCATCTGAATTTCCTGAAGAAATTTGAATTAAACATAACGGGTCACGTTTTACATTAAGACCCATAAATTCACCATCTACAGCTAATACATTGCCTAAATTTAAATCATCTGGTAAATCATTTTTGTGAAGTTTAATATCAATATTCATTATTAAATATATATATATGAAAGCAAAAAATTGTCTAATTTTTGGTGGAAGCGGTCAAATAGGAAGAAATTTGATACGAAAGCTTACTAAAAATAACTATAAAGTTACAGTCGTTACAAGAAATATTCATCAAAAAAGTTATACAATCAAAACCCAAGCTAATGCTGGATATATTGATATTGTTGAAGCTAATATTTTTGATGAGGTTAAAATAAGAAAATTGTTTGCTAATGCAGATATTTGTATAAATTTAATAGGAATTTTATATGAGCAAAAAAGAAGAGGAAGTACGTTTAATAATATTCATAGTTTATTTCCGTCAATATTAGCAAAGCTATGTAAAGAATATAAATTAAAAAATTTTATACACATATCGGCTTTAGGAATTAATGAAGCTAGTGATTCAAGTTACGCTAAAAGTAAATTAAAAGGAGAGACTAATATTTTGAAAAATTATTCACTTGCAACAATTTTAAGACCATCTGTTGTTTTTTCAGTTGATGATAATTTTACAACAAACTTTATGACACTATTAAAGAGATTACCAATTTTCCCAATTTATTATTCTGGTAAAACAAAATTTATGCCAATTCATTGCTCAGATTTGACAGATATAATTTTTCATGTGATATCAAAAAATATTTTATCAAATATCATTGAATGTGTAGGACCAGAAGAATTATCTTTTAAAGAAATCTTAGAAAAATTATTAATATTGATTAGTAAAAAAAGAATTTTTTTACCACTACCTTTGCCTCTGGCTTATGTATCTGCGAGATTTTTTCAACTAATGCCGAAACCTTTATTAACAGTAGATCAATTAAAATTATTAAAATACGATAATATTAAAACTGGAAAATACAAAACAAATTCAGATATAGGAATTCCAAGCACTAGGATTTTTGAAGAAGAAGTTAAAAAATATTGTTTTATGTGGAAAGAAGGAGGACAGTTCTCAACAGAAAAATATGATGTAAACAAACTAACAAAAAATTAAAGTAATGATTTAAAATTTCTACTAAGCCGATTGTATTTTTTTTTCAATAAATTCTGGAACCTCTTCTTTATCAGCACCCTCATCCTTTTTACCCTTAGGTTGATATGCATAAAGAAGGTGTAATTTGCAGTAAGAGAAATCTTTTAAAGATGATCTCCCACAAAAATAAAATTTATCTTCATCAGGATGTCCAATGGGCCATTTACATGAATTTTCATCTAGCTCTTCAAGCTGCTTTGGGTTTTCTGGTTCAAAATCTTTTTCAATGATAAGTGATTTAAAACGATTTCTTCTTCCTTTTTTTGAAGAATCATTTTTAACAGACAAAGAATTTTCAAAACTTTTGTTAGATGTTGCGGTCCTTGTTTTAATTTTTGCTGATAAATTTAGTCTATGAGCCTTACCTATGACAGCATTTCTGCTAATCCCACCAATTATTTCAGCAATTTGACTAGCAGTTTTACCTTTTCCCCAAAGTTCTTTTAATTTAGTAACTTTTTCTTCAGTCCAGCTCATAATTAACTATATAATGTGTTAATATTTTATTTAAACACAATATACTGATATTATTTCTAAATAAACAAGAATTTAATGGGAGTTATTAACAATTTTAAAAAAAAATAATGAATTTATAATTCAATCATCACTTGTATCTAATTATTTTAATTTATAGATACATTTATAAAATTATAATTTATGAGCTATTTAGCAAAAAACTATAATAGAAAAAAAATTTCTTTTAAAAAGGGTAAGGGAAGCTATCTCTATACAAAAAATGGGGTAAGATATTTAGATTTTGTTCAAGGTATTGCAGTAAATTCTTTAGGACATTCTCATCCAAAGTTAGTTAAAGCAATAAACTATCAAGCAAAAAAACTCTGGCATGTGTCTAATGCTTTTATAATTCCTGAGGGTGAAATATTAGCAAAAAAGTTAGCAAAAAAAACTTTTGCAGACTTTGTTATGTTTCAAAATAGCGGGGCAGAAGCAACTGAAGCAGCAATTAAAATTGCCAGAAGATATTTTTACTCAATTGGAAAACCACAAAAAAACAGAATACTTTGTGTAAAGAACTCATTTCATGGCAGAACACTTGCTACAATTTATGCAAGTGGGTCAAAAAAAATGACTGAAGGATTTGGACCAAAAGTAGATGGTTTTGATCATTTTAGTTTTGGAGATCATAAGAGATTAAAGAATAAAATCTCCAAAAAAACAGCTGCTATTATGGTTGAAACTATTATGGGAGAGGGTGGTATTAAAACTATTCCAGATTGGTGTCTAAGAGATTTGAGAAAAATATGTAATAGAAATGGAATATTATTGATACTTGATGAAGTTCAATGCGGGATAGGCAGAACAGGAGATTTTTTTGCATTTGAAAAGTCAAAAGTGAAGCCTGATATAGTTCCTATAGCAAAAGGAATTGGAGGTGGTTTTCCTATAGGTGCAGTTCTAATGAATAGAAAAGCAGCCTCAGGCATGACAGCAGGCACACATGGTTCAACTTTTGGTGGCAATCCATTAGCAATGAAAGTTGGTAACACTGTGCTAGATATTATTTCCAAAAAAAGTTTTTTAAATAATGTTAAAAAAAATTCTAAGTATTTTCATCATCAACTTATTAAAATAAAAAATAAATTTCCAAAATTAATAAAAGAAGTAAGAGGTAGAGGTTTTTTGATAGGGCTACAACTTCATAGAGATCAAACAAATTTTATTAAAAGTCTTATGGAAAATAAATTATTAACAATCAGAGCCGCAGAAAATGTTGTAAGAATTTTACCACCATTAAATGTCAAAAAAAGTGAAATTAATCAAGCATTAAAGATTATTAAAAAAGTTTGTTTAAAATATAAACAATGAAACATTTTATTAATCTTAAGGATATTTCAGTAAAAGATCTTAGAAAAATTTTAGCTGATGCTAAAAAAAGAAAAAATTATAGAAGAAAATTAAATACTTTAGAGATAGATAAAGATAAACCACTAAAAGGTAAATTATTAGTTCAAATGTTTGAAAAATCTAGTTTAAGAACTAGATTAAGTTTTTATTTAGCAATTAAACAACTTGGTGGTGGAACTTTAACTTTAAGATCGAATGAGCTTCATCTTGGCGAAGGTGGAGAAACACCAGAAGATACAGCAAAAATTTTATCAACTTATGCTGATGGTTTTATGCTTAGAACTGATAGTGATAATAAAATTGAAAAATTTAAAGACCATTTATCAATCCCATTAATAAATGGTTTAAGCCCATCATCTCATCCAACTCAAGTTTTATCTGATATTTTTACAGTGGAAGAAATTAAAAAAAAACCAATATCTAAACTTAATATAACTTGGATAGGAGACTTTAATAACGTTCTTAATAGTTTAATTGCTGCTTCTGTCAAATTTAATTTTAAATTAAATATTGGATGTCCAAAAAACTACAGTCCAAATAAACTTGTATTAGATTGGGTAAAAAAAAATAATAGAAAAGTTTATATTTATAACGATGCTAAAAAAGCAGTAATTAATTAAGATGTTATATTTTCAGATAAAGTTATTTCCTTAAATGACAAAGTAAATAAAAAAAAAAAATTATCTCAATTTAAAAATTTTAAAATAACTCAAAAGCTAATTAATTATGCAAAGAAAGATTGTATATTTTTGCATTGTTTGCCTAGAGGATCTGAAGTAGAGGAAGAAGTTTTTTTTAGTAAAAAATCAAAAGTTTGGCAACAAGCTCTTAATAGAATACATGTACAAAAAAGTATTTTGTTATATTGTTTTGGAAAATTAAGGTAACGCTTGAGGGTTATCAGAATTTTGATTCAAATATTTTATAATTGAAGCCCTATCTTCTTCTTTTTTGAGTCCAGCATAAGCCATTTTAGTTCCTTTAATCCATGTAGCTGGTTTTAATAAAAAACCATTTAGTTCTTCAAAAGTCCATGACTTTCCATATCCTGCTAGAGCTTTTGAATATTTATAATCACTTACACTACCGACCGATCTTCCAACCACATTATATAATTTAGGGCCTATTTTATTTTTTCCACCTTTAACAATAGAATGACAAGCAACGCATTTTTTAAAAATCTTTTCTCCACTAACAATATCGCCCATGGCCATCAGTGAAGACATGTCAACTTCCCCCCCAATTTCTTTAGAGGTAGAATTAGAACTATCAGCAACTTGTGTTACTTCAACGATGTATCCTGGTGTTTTGGGTTTTTCTACACGGAATATTACATCTGATATCTTTCCGATTCCGACCACTATAAGAACAACCAATAGAATGGCAGCAACTATCTTGTTTATTTCAAAAGAATCCATTTTATAAAATTTTATTTTAAACGTATAACATTATAAATAAAAAATTGCTTATAATTTAATGTACAATTTTGTCTCTGTTTATAATCTAAATCTAAATAAAAAAAAAGAATGAAAACATTAATTGTAATTCCCTCTAGGTTATCTGCAACCAGGCTTCCTGGTAAACCTTTATTTAAAATTAATGGCTTATCTATTATCTCACATGTCGTTAAAAAGGCAGAAGAAGCAAATATTGGAGAGGTATATGTGGCTGCAGAAGATCAAGAAATAATAGAAGATGTAAAAAAAAATGGTGGACAAGCGATTATAACTCAAAATCATCATAAGACTGGCACAGATAGAATTTATGAAGCCATTAAAAAGCTTGGAAAGTCTGATATTGAATTAGTAATGAATCTTCAAGGTGATGAGCCTTTAATGAACATAGAGGATATCAGAAACTTACATAGTCAAATGATTAAAACAAAATCTAAATTAGGTACTTTAGCCTCAAATATTTTGGATAAAAATTTATATGAAGAGCAAAATATAGTTAAAGTAATTACAAAAGAAAATTTAGAAAGTGCACAATTCCCAGAAGCTGAAAATTTTACCAGACAATCAAATAATTATAATAAAAATATTTATCACCATTTAGGCATTTATTGTTATCAGCTAGAAACGTTAAAGGATTTTGTTTCTTATGAACAGTCTCCAAATGAAATCAAGAATAATTTAGAACAATTAAGGGCATTAGATAATAATATTAAGATTAATGTTGCTCTTGCAAAATCAAATCCAATAGGTGTAGATACCGAAGAGGATTTTATAGCTTTAAAAAAATTAATGGAATATAAATTGCAATGAGTAAAATTTTTTTTCAAGGTACATTTGGAGCTTATTCTCACTTAGCAGCTCTATCAATTGAACCAAAAGCTGAGATTATTCCGTGTAAAACTTTTGATGAATGTTTTTCTAGAGCTTCAAAAAATTTAGATTCAAAGATAATAATACCTGAGTCAAATAGAATCACAGGTAATATTGGGATTGAATATTTAATTTTTGAATATAGATTAAATATTTATTCTGAATATTTTCAAAAAATAGAACACAACTTACTAGGTCTACCCGGCACAAAAATTTCTGAAATTAAAGATGTCTATTCACATGGACAAGCATTGTCACAATGCTCTAAATTTATAAAAACACATAACTTGATAGAACATGTAAGAGCAGACACTGCTGGATCTGCAGAAATGATTTCAAAAAATCAAAATAAAGCAAAAGCTGCGATAGCATCCTCGTTAAGTTCTAAGACATATAATTTAGAAATAATAAAAAAAAATATTGAAAATGAAAAAGGGAATCTTACAAGATTTTTAGTCATGGGAAAAAATATTTCTCAGCCAGAGTTTAGTAATAAAAAATATATTACTTCTTTTTTATTTAAATTAAAAAGTAAGCCAGCTGCACTATATCAGTCATTAGGTGGATTTGCTATTAACGGAGTAAATTTAACAAAATTACAAAGTTATCCAGAAAAAAATTCATTCGATTCTTTCTTTTTTTTGTGTGATCTAGATGGACATATAGAAGATTTAAAAGTTCAAAAATCTTTAGAAGAATTGGGTTTGCATTGTCAAGATTTTCACGTTTTAGGTGTCTTTGAGGCAGATGCATTAAGAGAAAAATAACTTTTAATCTTTGCTTGTGGATTAGAAAATATTACTGTTATAATACTGTTTGGAGGCTAGAGGTGGATGCTGCTTGAATCCGACCAGATCTTAACAGAAGCAGTCGTAAAGACAGTTATTTAGGTTCTAGTCTCCTAATAGATAAAAAAATGAATAAAAATTCAAAAGTATTAGCTTTAAAATATAGACCTCAAACATTTGATGATTTAATTGGTCAGGATGTTGTTGCAGATACAATATTAAATTCAGTTAAAACAAATAAAGTTCCTAATGCATATCTTTTTACAGGAATTAGAGGAATTGGAAAGACAACAATAGCCAGAATAGTTGCTAAATCTTTAAATTGTATAAATGGTATTGAAAAAATATGTATAAAAGATTTGTGTGAAAATTGTGAAGCTATTTCTAATTCAAATCATATTGATGTGCTTGAAATGGATGCTGCTAGCAAAACAGGAGTAGATGATGTCAGGGACTTAATTGAATTCTCAAGATATGGGCCCACATCATCCAAGTATAAAATTTTTATTATAGATGAGGTTCATATGTTAAGTAAGCAAGCTTTTAATGCTTTATTAAAAACATTAGAAGAACCACCAGAATACCTAAAATTTATATTTGCAACTACAGAAATTAAAAAAATACCAATTACAGTTGTATCTAGATGTCAGAGATTTGATTTATCAAGAATTAAATCTTTAGAATTATTTGAATTTATTAAAAAAATTAAAGAAAAAGAAAAAGGCAAAGTTTCAGATGACGCTTTAAAATTAATTGTTAAAATTTCCGAAGGATCTGTGAGGGACTCATTATCTCTACTTGATAGAGCGTTGCTAACCCACAATAAAAAAGAAATAGATTTAAACAAAGCACAAGAAATTTTTGGTCATTTTGATAAATCTCAATTGATTAACCTTTTTGAACTAATTTTAGAAGGTAATGAAAAAAAAGTAATTGAAATTTATAGAAAAATTTATGATCAAGGTGTAGAGCCTAAAGTTTTTATAAATGATTTTTTAGAGTTAATTTATTATTTTAAGAATATAGACTCATTAACATTAGAAAGCACAAATTTTTCTTTAAATGATGAAGAATTTTTGAAAATAGAAAAGATCTCAAACAAAATAGAAAACCAAATATTGATATTATTTTGGCAATTTACTATCAGAACACTTGAAGAATTAGACATTGTTTCTAATCAAAATTTATCTATTGAAATGTTTTTGATGAGATTGATATATCTAAATTCATTAAAACCAAAAGATGAATTAGAAAAAAATATTGATTTACCCAAATTTACTGAAAAAAAAAATATAGTCTCAGAGCTTAATACTGAAATAATTAATCAAATTAAAAATGTAAAACAAGAAAAAGAAAAAAAACCTGAAACTCAAAGCGAAGTTGAAGCTAAAGAAAAAATAAATATTATTTCATTCGACCAACTCTTAGACATATGCACAGATAAAAAGGAAATTAAGTTAAAATATGAATTAGAAAAAAATGTAAATTTAGTAGGTTTTGAAAAAAATAGGATAGAAATATCTTTTAATGATAATTTAGATAAAAATTTTGTAAAAGAATTATCTCTTAAACTTTTTGAATGGACTAATCAAAGATGGATTATAACTTTCAGTAAAGTTAAAGGTGAAATATCTGTAAAAGAGAAAGAAAAAAACAAAAGAAAAGATTTAATTGTTAAAGCTAAAAAATCTGAATTGTATCAAAATTTTTTAAATAAATTTCCTGACGCAAATTTAATAGATGTAGTTTCAAAAAAAGAACAAGAGGATAAATGACAGATTTTAACAAAATATTAGATAAGGCAAAAGAACTAGAGGCCAAAATGAAAGAGAGCCAAAAAAATATAAAAAAAATTAGAGCCGAAGGTGTTTCAGGCTCAAACTCAGTAAAAGTAATCTTAGATGGTGAGGGAGAGATGCAAAAAATAGAAATTTCTGACGAAATTTTAAAAGAAGAAAAGTCAATCATTGAAGATTTAATTGTTGCAGCTCATAACAATGCAAAAGCTCAACTTAAAACTAAAACAACAGAGGAAATTTCTAAAGCTACTGGCGATTTTGGAATTCCTGGATTTAAGTGGCCTCTTTAAATAATGCAATATATAAATGAAATTGAGGATTTAATAAAATTAATATCTAAACTTCCAGGACTGGGACCTAAATCAGCAAAAAGAATTGTTCTAAAATTAATAAATAATAGAGACGAACTAGTTAAACCAATGGCTAATTCTTTGGCCCAAGTTTATAAAAACGTTACAAGATGTAATTCATGTGGCTCACTCAAATCAAACCTAGATGGTTGTATCAATTGCGAAAATACCAAGGAAAAATTTAACAAGATTTGTGTAGTAGAGGATATCGCTGACCAATGGTCTATAGAAAATTCTAATATATTTCAGGGATATTTTCATATTTTAGGAGGAACAATATCTTCTGTAGGTCAAAGAAAAGAGGAATTATTAATAAATTCTTTAATTGAAAGAGTTAATAAGGATAAGATTGAAGAAGTAATATTAGCGACTAGTGCAACAGTTGAAGGTCAAACAACAGCCTATTATATTCAAGATAGTCTTAAAAATTCAAAAGTTAAAATTACCAAATTAGCTCAAGGCTTACCAGTTGGTGGTGAAATAGAAAGTTTAGATGATGGAACTTTATTTTCTGCTTTTAAAAATAGATCTAAATTGAATTCTAATTCTGGTTAATTTTTTTCTTCAATCTGTTGAAGTGTAAGAGAGGCTCAGTATAACCTGATGGTTGATCTTTACCTTTAAAAATTAGATCACAAGCAGTATTAAATGCGAGGGATTTCTCATAATCATCACTCATTTTAACGTATTTTTTATCATTTTCGTTTTGCTTATCTACAATCTTGGCCATTTCTTTCATAATTTCCATTACTTGTATTTTTGTAGTAATTCCATGATGTACCCAATTAGCTATATGTTGAGATGAAATCCTCAAGGTCGCTCTATCTTCCATTAGTCCAACATTATTAATGT
>Ga0115011_10002279_pt1 | contig 13381 bp, 8 predicted proteins | sample TroAtlMetagenome_2_FD_88705 | JGI IMG/M metagenome (GOLD analysis project Ga0115011, IMG submission 88705) | Marine eukaryotic phytoplankton communities from Atlantic Ocean - Tropical Atlantic ANT8 Metagenome | ecosystem: Environmental > Aquatic > Marine > Oceanic | place: Tropical Atlantic... | reverse complement strand
TGATTTGTTTTTGTATTTTCATTTGTTTGGTACTGAAAGCACTTCTATTTTTACTTGTATCAATCCTGCATCAGCGTCACCGCATAGTTGGACAAACCCCGCTTTGCTAAGGTCTAGCGTCCTTGTGTATTCCCCTGTTATTTTATCCTTAGTAAATGGACCTCTGTCTCGAACGTAGCAGATGATGTAACGATCTTTAGTTAAACTTACTTTTAATTTGGTACCGAAGGGTAATGTGCGATGTGCCACGATGCTTGGATCACGTTCGTCGAACACTGTCACATTGTCGGCACACATGTTGCCCCGGTAAGCTTTTCCATACCAAGATGCAGTTACCCTTGGTTGTTCTGCATAAGGTCGGCTAACGACCAAACTGAACACGATTACGCAACCTATTAATGTAGCTATTAATTTCATTTGTTATTTAGATTCAAATTTAAGGACCAACTTACCGCAGTCAGATGCATTGCTAACTTGGAACTTAACTCCAGCCCACTGTAGTGATGAGATTAGTAAAGCAAACGTGCTACCATCTGTTTCAATATTAAATGTTAACTGATTCATAGTTTGCCTTCTGTTAAAGCGATAGCATCGTCCAATACTTTCCGCACCAATTTATTTACCTCTTCAGTTGTTAGACCGTTTTCTGTTTTTTTTCTAGGGTGTAAATGTTCATCTACAACTTGAAGCACTGAGGTAAACTCGCCAAACATATCTGCTGCTGCTGCCATACGATCAAACTCAATTTCAATAAATCGACCTGACCCTTTTTTAATGGTGTCCTGATGTTGCCAGATTAATAAATATAAACTTACAACATTGCTCCAATCCTGCTTCATAGGACCTATTTTAATTTGCTTACTCATGCCTCCACCTCGCTGTCTTTTTTAGACCGATCAAACAATGCACGAATAGTCAATGTCTCGTTGGTTTCTGGGTTAGTCAAAGATTCTGACTCGCCACATTCTTTGCAGAACTCAATCCAGAGTTCGCCTTTGTTTAGCACCAAATGGTTGGTGCCTCCAGTTGGTCTGCTTGTGTCGCAGACATTACAATAATCACTCATATTATTTGTTAGTTAATTTGGAACATAACATCGTTCCCCTATGCACCCCGTAGGGTGCAACGGGGAAGGATGCATTAAGCAACCTTCTCTTCACTAACCACAGCAACCTGTGGCTGAAGTATGTCCACAACAACAGTTGGCTCAACAGTGCTGTCATGGTCCACATATACATCCATAGTTGTCTGAATGTTAGAGTGCCCTAGTAGTTTAGAAACGTAAGCAATGTCCCGTGTGCGGCTGAGTATCTTTGAACCAAATATCTTACGGAGGGTGTGTAGCCTGCCATCGTCGTCGTCGTTCTGTAGGTCTGATCCAAATTCTTTGGCTAATAAGTTACGACAGTTTTCAATAATTTGCTCGCCGCCAATTAGGAACATGTCGTCTCTAAAACGATTCTTACCACGCTTATTACGTTTACGAGGTGCTTCAGCAACTCTAAGAATTTCTTCAACCAATGCAGTAGACATTGGAATGTCACGGGCATCAGTTTTAGTAGTGTAACTAGGTAGGCACAGATTTGTAATATGCGGATTGCTATCGTCCTGAACAAAGAAAGATTTAAGACAGTTATAAACTTCTTTGCCACGACATCCAGCAGACAAGCACATGGTTAACACAATCCATTCATCAGGTAGTTCATTTTTAAGAGAGTTAATCCAAGTCAAGAGACGTTCATATGCTGCCTGAGTTGGTGCCTTGAATGGTGACTTTTTAATTTTCCTGATATCAAACTTGTTTGGTTCTTTGTTGAAAGATTTAGCTTCTTTAATTTCAAAACAGTCGAAGTCATGATGCTTGATGTAATATGGTCGGGCTTGCTTTCCGAAAATACTATGTGCCCGACGAAGCTCGTCATCAATTGACCGTTTAGTTTTTTCTAATCGAATGTGATATGCAGTCGGGTCATCTGACTCAACCATACCAACCATTGCTGCGTCCAAACGTGTCTTAACATAGGTGTCACTGATTGGTCCTGTGAATGCGTCATCAATTCTTAAAGCATCCAATTTGTTTGTGGTCTTTTCAGATAGTTTCTGACGAACAACAACTGCCTCATGAGTGTGGGTTGCATTCAACACACGGTAGACTGTCTGCACTACTGCATTAGCTGCATTTTCAGAAATGATAATAATGCCATCAGCAACGCCTTGACGATACATCGAGACAACCTCACCTATCTTGTGCATCTCCTTACGTTTTGAAGGAGCAACAAATCCACCAACTCTAAACTCGTCAACGAGTTGTCGCACTCTAGATTTGGCTTCACGTTTATCAGAAGTTTTAAGACTCCGTTTGAATTGCTTGCCGCCATTAACATGGCTGAACTGCATGGTCACATAATAGCCGGTCTTGCCGGTTGGAATATATGGTGTTGGATATTTCATGTTAGTTAATTCCTTTTCAGGTGCCCTCAAAATAGAGTGTCATGAAACCCATGTAAACAGTTATTTTCACATATTTTACAATTAATTTCGGGGTAAGAATAGGGGTGTAAAACATGTCGCCACACCTGTCTAATACTGTCTAATACAGTCTAATGACTAAACTACACCAAAGCACTTTCACCCAATATTAACAGGGGTTAAGTTAGCTTTTTAATGAATTTCCTAGAAAGCGTGAATCAGTATTATGATCACTGGTGAAGATCAGGATATGACTGAAACTGGGTATAAAAACCCAATAAAAAGGCATTAAACAAATAACGGGGTAAGTATTGGGTTAATAAGCAGGGGTTATTACTTACCCCTGTTTAATAACGCATCTGCGGTAGCTTGAGAAGACGCAACGCCTATTAATTTACCATTCAACCCATACACTCTGAACTTATTAGAACCGGTCCGTACAACCCTTCCTTTGGTCGGTAATGTACGGACATTGCCGTCTTGTGAAACGACTGCCGGTGCTGGCATATATTTAACGTCATCAGGTTCTAAATCGTATCTATCATGTAATGACAGTGCCTTGCCTTTACTGTAAGCAACTGGAGCATTTCCAGTGTAAGACCTTCCTGCGGCGGCGGCAGCACGGTCTACTACATTTTGGACTTTATCCAAATCCATGCTTTGCAAAGCTTCAGTATACCTAGCTTCAATACTTGCAGTTTCCGCAGGGAAATATCTAAATTGATTTCTATCACCCTCTACTAAACGGTCATCTTTTTTAACATAAGCCGCATCCCCTGCTATAATAGCTTCTGAAGCACTTTCGATAGGCACCCTATGGTTATCCTTCCTATAAAAATATTCGTGCCTGTGGGGGTCCATACCGATCTCTATCCACTTATTAGGATCACCTAACTCTTCTGGTGAGGGAAGTGCATCTTTTTTGAGGTTGCCTTTATTGTTGTAAACTTGCACAAGATCACCTTCAAGAGTGGCGAGTGGAAACTTGCCAACTTTTCCTGCGGCTATGTTTTCAATGTCACGATTGCCTTGGCTTTGCTTGATAAACATTTCTACATTTTCAAGTCTTACAATTGTGTCAAAAGCCATAGGTCCTTTATTTGGACTTCTAGGATCATGTATAGCCCAAGCAGAACTAACTTGATCTATCTTGCCTTGTTCAAACCATTCTTTTGTTTTCCTTCTAAACGGAATGTCCTGTCTTACACCAACTCTTGTTCCATCAGGTGTTTCTCTAATAGCACCGATTAATTTTCTTTGGTTTCTATTCAGTAACTGTAACGAAGTCTTGATAGGCTTCATCCCTTTTTTGAAATTTTCTGCAACCCTGTTAGCGTCCTCAAGCAATAAACCTTTATCTGAAAGTAAATCATGTTTGGTTGGCACTGGTGAAATAACAACCGGCTTGCGTCTATCGACTACATCGTCCCAATTTTTTCCTGTGACTTGATTCCTTCTAGCCATGCCCATGACAGGGTCAGTGCTACCTTTAAATTCTTCAGGCATAAACCGTGCATGACTTTCATTCATTTTAGAAGTGACATCAATAGACTGAAATATTTTTGTATTTCTAACAGCTTGTTCAGCTTCAGTACGAGATTTGAAATGGTATCTTGAAGGTTTGCCTGAACTCCCTAAAAAATCATCAAAGTAATATGTTGGAGAAATTAAACGACCATATTCTATTCTAGATTCTGCTTTACGAATAACCGGAGTGTCTGATCTTCCTATATCAATCTCATCAATTTTAGTGCCAAACTTCTTGCCATATTTTTTAAGAAATTGAGGGATCATTTTGTCATATAAATTAACTGCCCATTCTCCACCAATTTTAATATCGGTGTTATCAAGATATGCAGCACCATCTTCCATATTGTCCATTGCTTTTACGGCAAGTTCTTTACCGATGTAGCTTTGTAATTCGTTTTCAGGTACACCTGTTTTAAGAGTTCTGTGAGCATCATCACCTATCTCTTTTACCATTATTTCATAAGTCCCTCCTCCTTCTTCAAGGACATCAATCTTTTCAACATGATGACTTAAATCATATCTCTTTGCACTTTCACCTCCATTAATCCATGCAACTTTATCGAACTTACCATTAGCAGCAATGCCAAGAATTCTTTTCAAAACTAATTCATGCCATGAGTTTTTTAATGGTGCATCTGGAACTGATTTATTACCCACCTCACTATATTTCTTTTCTGCAAGTTCATGTGCATTGTTCAACTTAGTGTACTCTGGGTGATTTGGATGATTGTCTAATAAATATTTATGGTGTCCTGAATGAGGAGATGGGTCCAAGTTCTGACTAACTCTGTAGTTTGCCATTTCTTTTGCGAGCTTGTTGATTTCAGTTTGTATTTGATTCCTTTCTATCTCAAATTTTGCTTCATCAACGTAACCATATTTCCTTCCTTCGTTATGCCAATCAGATTGAATCTCTTCTACGAATAAAATCTTTTCACCGTCTTTACCTTTTCGTTCGTTCAATCTTGTATGAGCTAATACATTGTTTTCTTTCCAATGCATATCTTTGTAAACCTCTGATTGGGATTGTCGAGGTAGCCTAAATAAAATTTCACGATTACTACCTTCAATATAATCAGGTAATGTGTAATCATGATAGGTTGTTGGTTGTTCTGCTCTTGTCCCTGCTTCTTCTCTTAAATGATCTTCTAGTTTTAATTTTGCAAACTCAATTACCTCCCTCATTGGGGTGTTAGGGTTTTCAGCTTTTCCTTCGTATACAAATGATCCTTTATCGTCTTGTATATAAACACTGCGGTCATCATGGAATGCATTGATTTCAAACTCCTTTAAACTAACTTCATCACGAACAGCTAAATTAATATCCCCGTTAACATCTTCATTAAATCTGTCTTCAAAAAGACTAATCTCAAAATCTGGGTCACCTCTGTAGGTAACCTCTTCAAGTTCAATATCATTTTCTTTTATGTATTGAAGTATTTCTTCTTTAGTCACTTTTTCCTTACCTTTGCCAGCAAGAAAATCTTCAAGTCCAAGCCAATCTAATTCATCTTGTTTGATTCCCGGTTGCTTTTTAATTGTAGCAAGCATCTGGTCACCAGTGCCTTTGTTTGGAACCTTGTTGCCAATAGTAACTTCTTCAACTCTTGAATGCATGTTCATGCTATCAACTCTTGGAGCGTCAGGCATAAACATTGGCTGGTGAGGAATAGGGTCACCAATGTTACCTTCTTTTAGTAAATCTAATTCAGGCTTTATTTGCATTAAAGGATTAGGACTAACTGCTCCAGTGTCTGAATAAACTGTCCCTCTTTTCTTTCCCGGTTCAGGAGTTTTTCTGCTCAAACCTCTTGATAAGCTTTTTAATTCATAAAACTCAGGGAGATATCCTATTGGCTCAACGTCAATTGTGTGAGGGTAATGATAATGAAGGTTAGGTTCGTGTGATACTTTTGCATCATGTTTAACTTTCATAATCGCTACAACAGTTCCAATTGGATATTTCTTTTCGTCCCAAAGTCCTTGGTCAACAGCAAGCTTTGCAGTTGCTTGAGGACCAAACCCCATTGCTTCTGCTGCCTCTTGCGTAACAATTGCTTTGCCGTGCTTTTTGTAAAATTTCCCTTCCTTGTCTATTGGTTTACCAGTTTTCAATGATCTCGTGTCAGCTATAACTTCACCAGCCTTGTGAGTTAAATCACCAGTATCAATGTAATGGATCAATTCTTCCAGCGACTTAACTTGCCTTAATTTTTTATGTTGTTCAGGAAACGATGTTTCAAATGGTTTCATTTTACCTGATACATTAATTTTCCTCCCCGCTGAAAAGTCTGTCATTGCTGCAACATACGCATCAGCTTTTTTCATTGTCATCTCTCCACGATTAACAGCATCAATAACAGACTCGGCAAAAACTCTCATGCCATAACGTGTTTTGTTGTGGTTAAGTTCGCCAAGCATTGACAGTGCAACGTATTCAGTTCCCGCAGATTTTAATGCATTAACTAATTGAACTAAAGGTGTTGGTTCATATGAAGCCCACTTACCTTCAAGCCACATAAAAGACCGACCACCTTGTGCTTCAATTTCTGTCTTAGCACCACTCATTAAAGAACGTACTCCATTGCCTAGTCTGTCTAAAGAAAGAGCAATTGGTCCTTCACCAGAAAGATCACGAATATCAATATACTTTGCACCGTCTGGTGCTGGCATGAACCTGTTAACCATTGCTTCATTGATTTTTATTTGTTGCCCATGCTCTCTTACTCTTGTTGTTCCATCAGGCATTAGGTTCCAACGCTTTGCTTCGTAATCAAAATAAAAATCATCTCTATATGTTGGGTTAATGTGACCTATTCGGTCTGCTCTAAAATCTTTAATACCTGACTTGCGATCTAAAGGACGATTGTTGTAAATTTTATCAACAGGACTTACTCCCCCAGATTTATGTAACTGCATAAAGAATGCTCTAAAAACATCTCTCTTTGCTTCTCCTATACTTTCTGAGCCACTTTTACCTTCTTTGTAATTACTAAGATAGGTTGCCATGTCGTCATAGAAATCACCCAAATCATTTCTCCAAAGACTTAATTTTTTTTCACCTAAAGAATTAGTATCTTTTAACCACCTTTCTGATTTAGATTGAACAAAATCCATATCCAAAACTTGCATGGTTAAGTTTCCTTCTTTCGTGAGGGTAAACCCAAGGGGTTTTACCTCACGATGTGATGCCTTAATGTTTCCTTTTTTTGAGTTTAAAACCTTCCTCCACCATTTTGTGCTTCCCCTCAAATCAGGAGAAACCTTTTCACCTTTGGCATTAGTTTTGTATTTAATAACTTCAGACATGTTGCCTCGTCTGGTCGTACTAATCCCTGCATAATCAACAATCACTGTTTGCCCAGTGTGAACCATTTCCTGCAAATTTCTTAGGTAGTCTTTTACGGACTCAGGCAGTGCTGCCATATTTAAAACCTCTTCAGGTAATATGGTCCCTGAAACTCTTTCTTTCCCATCAATGTCATACCTTAAACCAAAAGCTTTGTTGTTGCTTTTATCTACTGCTCCTTTAAGAACTAAATTCTCTCTTATTTTCTGAAACTCTTCTGCTCTTAGAACATAAGTTCTCGCAATTGTTTCAGGGTCTTTGGCGATGATCATTCCTGATTTTGTTTTTATAGCAATATCAGTTTCAAAACTACCATCTCCTCTGCTTCTCCAACCGGCGGCAGGATGATCACCCATGTCTCTTAAATTCAATTTAACACCGGGATCGTCTTTGCTTGCTCTTTTGTTTTTACTATCTAAATGCTTTGCACGATCTTTAATATAATTCCGTAATGATTGTTTGAATTTGCGATCACCTGACATCTCTCCAAATATTCTTGAAGCATATCCTTTATCAACTCGACCATTAGCATCGATAGGAACTCCCATCCTTCTAAAGATACTTGCTTTCGTGTTAAGGAAAGCACCTTTCAATCCAAAAAACTCTCTGTCTTGGATAGGTATATTTCCTTTTCTTAATTGATTAATATTTCTATCAAGTGTTGCTCCAACAAATTCATCAGCAAATATTTCTGATATGTACCAATCCATTCCTGCATTTTTACTTTTAATTAATTTTTGTTCTTCAGCATTTCTGGAATTAATATATTCAGAAGATAAAGAGCGTCCCGGTTCACCGGTTAATGTAGGTGGTACTGACTCATCAAGACTGTATTTCCATTCGTCGTATTTCTGTTTTGCTTCTTTAGGGTCTTTGTATTTTTCTTCAAACTCAGCTTTCTTTTTACCATCAACAAGTTTGTCTAGGTACTGAGTTTTCATTTGTTGGATTCTTGTCTCCCCGTAAATTGATTGAAGCTCAGTATGGATGTCGTTCTTGTTTACAATTCCAGAATCAAATAAAGCGTGACCAAATTCGTGTAGAACATTTTCTTTTGCTCCTGCTTTATCCATGTTCAACCAAATGGTACTTGTCTCAGAATCCCATGCGGCTGCGGCACCTCTTAAATCTTTACCAGTAACTGTTTTATCTTTCCATTGTGCTTTATTAAGGATTCTTACATTAACGCTTCCTTGGAAAATTTCTTTAAGGGTTGCAGTTTTAAGTAATGTATCTCTGCCTAATTTTAATAAAGCTTCTTTGGGGTCTAATCCCATTTCAGTTTGATCAGCAAGGAACTTCATAATATCACCAGTTTCCCTTGCTCTTCTCTCTGCTCCAGAAATTTTCATCCCACCTATCGTGGCTAATGTGGCTGGACCTCCAATAGCTGCGCCTGCTCCAAGCCCTTGTGCAGCACCTTCCCATCCCTGAGCCAAACCACCCAAACCAGCACCAAGTGCCATTGAGGTGCCCGTGCCAACAGCAACACGACCGGTGCCTGATAATAATTTATCACCAACGCCACCCGCAGAAAGTAGTTTTGCAAGTCTCCTTATTTTCGGGTCGGTTGTTTTACTCATTGCAACTCTTTCAAGGACCCCAAACTGTGACGGTCCTTTTGACATTTGTTTTCCAATTTGCTCAGTAATACCCCCAACTATTTCTGCGGTTCTTGCTGCTTCAGGCATTATTGATGCTGCCGTTATCCAAGGGTTGCCGGTTGCTGTCGCAACACCGACACCACCGGCAACTCGATTAGCAAGTGGAATTGTAGCTGCACCACCGGGAATGTTTTCTGCAACTGCTTCTCCTGCTTTGGTCATTAACCCTTTACCAAACCCTCCTGCCACTGAAGTTACTTTTCCTCCTGCACGGGCAATCCCGCTTGCTGTTTTAGTGACTGCCTTTCCACCCCAACCAACAACAGGAATTGCCATAGTCCAATCAGCAGCATATCCCGCCAATTCTGCTCCTTTAACATCTTCTCCTTCAATTTCACCGTAAAAAGGAAGGTACGCATTTGCTTTCCCTTCCCTCATTAATTGCCTTTGATGAATCATACTTTTTTTGAAAGTAAAATTCTGGAGGTCTTTTCTTAACGTCTTATAATAATCTGTTTTGTTATCTTTGTTATCAGGCTTGCCTGTTTCATTTAGATAATCTTCATAAGTATCAGAAGCATGAAAATCTTTTGTGAAGATATCTTCCATTAACATAAACACATCAGTGCTGCCTCTGATATATCCGCTTGCCGCAGTTTTTAAAGCTAACCCCGGTCTACCTAAATAAAAACCATGTGATGCAGAAGATTTTAAACCTTCCCATATTTCTGAAAGTATAGTGCTAAATCCTTCTCCTGCAATTGAAAGTAAATCTTCACCCTCTTCGTCTTTTTTTGCTTTTCGATATATTTCAAACTCTTTTAAATTCGGGTAGTAATCTTGTTTACCATCTATTAAATATAATATGTCTTCATTGCTAATTGGAACAGGCTTCATCCATTCTGGTGGGGCACCAGAAAACATTTCAATTTCTTCTTTAGTCGCTGGAATTGGTTCCATCCCTTTAGGGGGAGATTCAAAAGATGTATCTTCTTCTTCAGTAACAAGTGCAGGAAATGAATTAGTCATTATATTTTATTTACTTGGAATTTTGTAAGGTTCAAACGCTTGTGTTGTTTGATTATAAACATACACCCAAGACCCCGGTGTACCTTGTTGTTTTGCTTGGTCTAGTGACTCAAACTTCATTGGGGTGCCATCTCTAGATGTTTGAGGAATATTACCACTGTCTTGTGTTCCTTTTTCAGTTTCTAGGTTTAATTTTTTCAGGTTTTTCTCATAGAGGTCGTCGAGTTTTTTAGCCTCTTTAACTGTCATAGGTTTTCTTTTTTCGTTCTTAGATAACTCTGAGTCACTTTCTAACTCAGGATCATAATCCCACAACCCAAGCTGTTCTCCTTTATTTTTTATTCCTCGACCAACTACTCGCCTAAGCACTTCTAGTTTTTTAATTGATGCAGGCGACCATTGAAGTAAATCAGATGGATTTGCAGCAACTTCAGAAAGTATTTCTTGTTCATAAATACTCACAGCACCGGGGCCAATAACAGCAAGCCTTAACTTACCTCTTAACATTAGAAGTAAACTTGATATTTCTCCTTTTGCCTTTAACTCAATAGTTCTTAACCTAGTTTCGCCACTTAGTCCTTTGTATTGATTAGCAATATCAAAAACACGATCAATCATATCTTGTGCCGTCTTTCCGTCTGCCGCCATTTGTCTAAATTCTTTAGCTTCCCCTGCACCCGGTGTTAAAGATTTTTTATAAGTTAACGCATCATCTTCCGCAGCCATTGATTCTGCCATTGGAACGTATTCAGGTTGTTCACTAGGAACAAATCTTTCTGTGTTGTATGTTGTTTCATACCTCCCTTTTTCTTCATTCCATTTTGTAGAGGTTCCAGATATTCTTTGATTTGGTCCTAAATTTGGCATTGAACCTGATCCTGTTCTTGGAACACTAGCTAATGTGGTACCGACTAACATCTTACCAGTTTCTTTCCCATCATAAGTAACTGGTGCCCCCGGTATTGCTCTTGGAAAACGGGATTGTATCATTGTGTTTGCGGCTGACTGACCTTCAGGACTTAATCCCGGTGCTTTCATTGCTAAATATTCTTGTGCCCTTTCTGCCATTTCAGATGTGCTAGGCGGTCTAGACACACTGGAAGGAACGTAAGGTGAATCACCATAAAATTCTGCTTCTGGACCAACTGGAACTTTTGAGTATAAATTATCAACACCTTCTTGTTCGACTGAAGTAGATGCAGCACTCGCAGGAGGTTGCTTTAAACCATAAGCTATTAATATGTCATCAGAAGTCCTTTTCTTTTCCTGCAACCATTCTCGTCTGTTTTCTGGTGCTACAAATTCAGTTTGGCTGGAACCTTGATTTAGATATCCATCGTTTAATAAAGATCCAAACAAATTAGACCCTGCTTTTTCTTGTTTTAAACCAAACTCAGGAATTTCTTGATCAACAGGCTTGTTGACTGCCTCATGCAATCCACCATAAAAATCTTTTAAATTTTTTCTTTCTTCCGATTTGAGTTTTGCTTCTTCAAGTGCCAGTGCTTGTGTTTCAGCTTGGTTTTGAATGGTCTTGATTTTGAAAGGATTAGTTTCTCTAGCTAAATTAGTTTGCAACTCAGCAAGTGTGTTTTGAAGTCTCCTACTTTTTCTTACTTCAGTTTTTTCGTATTCAAGAATTGCTCCTTCAATTTTCTTTGTTGCTTGATCTTCATTTGTAAGGTCCTGCCATTTAAGAAAATCTCTTTCAGCATCTTTAGCTTTTGGATCATCTTTGCTGAGTAAGTCTTGGTATTCATTATACTTATACTCACCAATCATCTCAGCTTGAGCCTGCAAACTTTCTCGTTCTTCTTTCCGTTCTTTGCGGGTCAACATGCCTTCGGCTACTGAACCTAAAGCGTCACTAATTCCTTGTCCTATATCGTATGCCATTTTTCTGTCTCCTTATTTTTTTAAATTAATCACCTTTTGAGAATAATCCACCCCACCCGCCAGCACCGATAGCTGCACCTCCGAGCTTCCCAATTCCTCCGACAATTCCTCCGATCATCGATGACCTAGCATCTGCTCTCGCTTTGCTCGCAGCAAATGCTTGCTGTGAATTTTGACCGTGCAGTTGACCAGCATATGCACTTTCAGGATTGAACACCTTGCCGGGACCAAGACCTTGAGCCTGTGCCCCAATTGCCATCGGATTGAATGCCCGTGACTGCCTGCCCAAAATTGCCATCGCAGGGTCCGCTCCAAGTGCCGCACTCATCCCCATCTGGGATTGAGCAAATTGTTGACGACCTTGTCGTCGTTGTTCCATCAGGTCCAACTCAGCTAAACTGGACAAGGCTTGGTCGCTGACCGATCTGCCAAACCCTCGTTGACTCTGCCCTTGGGCCACAGATTGCCGTAGGTTGCGTTTTTGGGCTGCGGTAAGCTGACCACCTAGCTGAAGCTCAGAAAGTGCCTGCTCGTTCAATTCTCGCCTCAAGGCTGCGGTCTGTGGGTCTGCCGCCTCAATTGCCGCAGTAGCCCTGCCACCAAACTCCTCTAACGCTTGTACATCTGCCAAGCGTTGGTTGCGTGTTGCCTCTAAATCCATACGACTAAGGGCAGGGTTAATTTGCCCTTCATACAACTCCATTAATCGAGGTGCCATCTCCTCCATAATGCTCGCCTGCAAGCCTGCATATTTCGGTTGGTACTCTGATTCGGATGAAAATATTTTATCCGCAAATTCTAGTTGAGTCTTTAAATTATCACGGTACTCATTTGCATAGTTCCGACTTTCGTTTTTAATCTTTGTGCTGCCCATTTTTGTTTGTCTCCAATTGTTGTGCCTTTTTATAAAATTTTCCCCAAGGCCAAACCTTAGGTTGTGGTTCCTCTCTTCGATGCCATGACACGAATGGTGTCTTGAAAGGTGCGATATTAAAAAACCTTGTGACCGAATCGCCGCAGCCCAAGTAAACAAACCATGTGTCCCATGTGTTAGGTTTGTATGTGAACTTGTAATCCAGCACGAACCGGATGTCCTTACGGGACACCGGTCGTGCCATTACAAACATTTCATCACCCGAATAGACATAACCGTGGCGAAGATAAAACGACAAGTCTTCCCCGAATGATCGGGGTGACTCGTTGTCGTAACACTCCTCCTTGGCTTTATCTATCGGACGCATTATTTAGCTTCCAAATTAATCGGGTTCATCATCCCATCAACCAACGCTTGGCTAAACTTAGCCATGCCTTCACAAGCCGGTAATTGGGTGGCTTTAACCAGAACATCATATTTGGCTGATTGATTACTCTCACGACACTGAGTTGATTTATTACTTACAGTGCCGGTTGCAGTTCTGCTATGACTCAAACTGGCTGATGCTTTGATCCCGAAATACGAACCACTCACCGATGCTTTACCGGATGTTGTACTTGAATCTGTTTT
>Ga0115011_10002278_pt1 | contig 13382 bp, 7 predicted proteins | sample TroAtlMetagenome_2_FD_88705 | JGI IMG/M metagenome (GOLD analysis project Ga0115011, IMG submission 88705) | Marine eukaryotic phytoplankton communities from Atlantic Ocean - Tropical Atlantic ANT8 Metagenome | ecosystem: Environmental > Aquatic > Marine > Oceanic | place: Tropical Atlantic... | reverse complement strand
GGAAGAAGAGGAAAAGAACACCAAAAATAGGAGCGCCGCCGTCACGTACGGAACGCGGAGCGAAGAAGAATCATCCAGCTCTTTTAATACTCCATAAAAAATCGACCTTTTGTACATTCAAATACGACGGCGCGTCCAACGGCGGTGTCGTCGTCGTCGTGGCGCCACGTGGTCGTCACTCGTTGTATTCGTCAAGGTCTCTCTCCTTTTCTTTTGTTCTCTCTTTTCGGTCTCGAGCCTCTTATTTATATAGTAATAAGCATATCGCGCATCAAAAAGTGGTGGTGGTGTTTCGGGACTCAAAAAGTCGCTTTGATCTCAACTGTTTTTTTCTTCTTCTTTTTCTTCTTCACTTTTTTTTCGTCCATCGAATCCATCTTCATCAACGAGAGAGAGAGAGACATGGCATCTTCGGGCGGCGACGCTGGCGGCAGTGATGGCGACAAAGCGCCTGAAAAAGCCGCCGCCTCTCTCGAGGAGAAGAAGAAGCGAGACAAGACCAAAGACGTCGCGACGGCCATTCTCGAGCGGAAGAAAGCGCCGAACAGACTCGTCGTCGGTGCGTGTGAATCGGGATCTCGTCGAAATCATCATTCATCATCATCGATCGCGCAAAAGTCTCTTCTTCTTTTGAATCGTCGTCGCAAACTTTTTTGTCTCTCGCCGGGACAGAGCGTCCCGTCGTGTGATGGTCGCCCGAGCGCGAGCGCGGCCTTTGAATAATCGTCGTTCGACGACGTCTCTTTTGTGCGTCTCTCTGTGGGAGGAGGACGTTCTCGATCGAAGGGATCATCGACCCCGTACCGCGCGTTGGCGTTGGTGGCTTCTCGTTTGGCGTCGCTTGGACACGACGACGACGCCTCAGCGGGCACCTCTTTTTGACCTCTTTTTTTTTGTGTCATCGAAATCGCTGTATTATTTATTATTTGACTCGCCGCGCGCGCGAAAAAAAATCTGACGACTCACTCACCTTTGATGACATTTGACGAACAGACGAGGCGGTGAACGACGACAACTCGGTCGTCGCGTTATCTCCGGCGAAGATGGAAGAGTTGCAGCTGTTTCGAGGCGATACGGTCCTGGTGAAAGGGAAGAAGCGCAAGGATACGGTGTGCATCGTGTTGGCGGACGACGCGTGCGACGACGGGAAAGTTCGCATGAACAAAGTGGTGAGGAAAAATTTACGCGTGAGGTTAGGGGACGTGATTTCGATTCATCAGTGCACGGACGTGAAATATGGGGCGAGAATTCACGTTTTACCATTCGGGGATACCATTGAAGGCGTGTCTGGGAACTTGTTTGACGTGTATTTGAAACCGTACTTTTTGGAGGCGTACAGACCGGTGAGGAAAGGCGATACGTTCTTGGCAAGAGGCGGGATGAGAGCGGTGGAATTTAAGGTCGTAGAAACGGATCCGGCAGAGTATTGCATCGTCGCGCCGGACACGGAGATCTTTTGTGAAGGCGAACCGATTAACCGCGAAGACGAAGAGCGTTTGGATGAAGTTGGCTACGACGACGTCGGTGGCGTGAGGAAGCAAATGGCGCAAATTCGAGAGTTGGTCGAGTTGCCGTTGCGTCATCCACAATTGTTCAAAACGATCGGCGTGAAACCACCGAAAGGTATTCTGTTGTACGGCCCACCGGGTTCTGGGAAAACGTTGATCGCCAGAGCGGTAGCGAACGAAACTGGCGCATTTTTCTTCTTAATCAACGGTCCGGAAATCATGTCCAAGTTGGCTGGTGAATCCGAATCAAACTTAAGAAAGGCGTTCGAAGAAGCCGAAAAGAACTCGCCGGCGATTATTTTCATCGATGAAGTCGATTCAATCGCGCCAAAGAGAGATAAGACGAATGGCGAAGTGGAGAGAAGAATCGTTTCACAATTGTTGACGTTGATGGACGGGTTGAAAGCTCGATCGCACATTATCGTCATGGCGGCGACGAATAGACCAAACAGCATCGATCCGGCGTTGAGACGATTTGGTAGGTTTGATCGCGAGATTGATATCGGTGTTCCGGATGAAGTTGGACGCTTGGAAGTGATGAGAATACACACTAAAAATATGAAGTTGGACGAGGAAGTGGATTTAGAGTTGGTGGCGAAGGACACGCACGGTTTCGTCGGCGCGGATTTGGCGGCGTTGTGTACGGAAGCGGCGTTGCAATGCATTCGCGAAAAGATGGACGTCATCGATTTGGAAGACGACGAAATCGACGCAGAGATTTTAGATTCTATGGCTATCAGTAACGACCACTTTAAAACAGCATTGGCGCAAACAAATCCGTCTGCGTTGAGAGAAACGGTGGTGGAAGTGCCGAACGTCTCGTGGGACGACGTGGGTGGCTTAGAAACGGTCAAGCAAGAATTGCAAGAAACCGTTCAATACCCGGTTGAACACCCAGAAAAGTTTGAAAAGTTTGGCATGGCGCCGAGTAAAGGAGTGCTGTTTTACGGTCCGCCGGGTTGCGGTAAGACATTGTTGGCGAAAGCAATCGCGAACGAGTGCCAAGCGAACTTCGTTTCTATTAAAGGCCCAGAGTTGTTGACGATGTGGTTTGGTGAGTCTGAATCCAACGTCAGAGAGGTTTTCGATAAAGCTAGGCAGAGCGCCCCATGCGTCCTGTTCTTCGACGAGTTGGATTCTATTGCGAACCAGCGAGGTTCGTCCGCCGGCGACGCCGGCGGTGCCGCCGATCGTGTCTTGAACCAATTGCTCACGGAAATGGACGGCATGAACTCGAAGAAGACAGTATTTATCATCGGAGCGACAAACCGACCAGATATCATCGATACTGCGTTGATGCGGCCAGGTCGTTTGGACCAGTTGATTTACATCCCGTTACCGGACGATAAATCGAGAATTTCCATCTTCAAAGCCAACTTGAGAAAGTCCCCGATTGCCAACGACGTCGACGTCGAAACCTTGGCCAAGTTTACGCACGGCTACTCTGGTGCTGATATCACGGAAATCTGCCAACGCGCGTGCAAATACGCCATTCGTGAAAGCATCGAGAAAGATATTGAACGCGAACGCGCTATGGCGCAAAAACCAGAAGGCGCCATGGAAGAAGACGAAGAAAATTACGTCGATCCGGTACCGGAAATCACCAAAGCGCACTTTGAAGAGGCGATGAAGTATGCCCGCCGTTCGGTTTCCGACGCGGACATTCGAAAGTACCAAGCGTTCTCGCAAACGTTACAACAAAGCAGGGGCCATGTGGGCGATTTTAGATTCCCGAACGAAGGCGGCGGCGCTGCTGGTGATGGCGCCGGTGCGGCTCCGGCGGCAGGCGGCGCCCAGACCGTCGGCGACGCGTTCGCCGCCGCAGCGCAGGACGACGACGACGACTTGTACGATTAAAATCACACGGATGTGAGAGCGAGAGCAAGAGCGAGAGAGAGCGTCCGGGTAGTAAAATCGTCAAAGATACGCGCGAAAGAGAAGAGAAGAAAAAGAAACGATCATCGAATAGATATTCAAACACCTTTATATACCATCACGAGAGAGACACCACACACACACACACACACACTCGCGCGCGCGCACCAAAGAGATTAATTTACCGTTACGAGTACTCCTCTTTTTGTCCTCAAAAATTAGTTAAACACAAAACGAAAAGTTCAAATTATTTCCAAAACGTTTGCATGCAATAAGCGATAATGTTAAACGTGTTTGGCGTGAAATCCCCGCGCGATGGCACCAACGCGCGATCCTCTCCTCGATATTCGCACGGTTTCAAAGACGACGAGGACTTCGAGCAGAGAGAATCTCTCGCCAGCGCTGAAAAAGTGCGAACCATGTGCCTTCTTCTCATCGCCATCATCATGTCCTCTGCCGCGTTGTATTGGTTGCAAAGAGTCCTGGTCCCTTTAGTTTTGGCGGTCATGATGAGCTATACGTTAGCGCCTCTTGTAGATTTTTGTACGCACAGGGCGAAAGTCCCGCACGGCGCCTCGATTACGATTGCTTTATTCTTCGGTTTAGGAATATTATGCTCTCTGTTGTTTTTGGTAAGAGTTTATTGTCTTTTGTCTCGCACTTTCTCCCTCTCAATTCTCTCAGATTGGATGGGGGAATTTTTACACGCGCGAATCGTGCTGAATGACATTCCTCGTCTCTCAATTTGTTTTACTTCATGCGTCACAGATTTCACACTCAGTGAAGGACTTGGTACAAGATGCGAAGAAATACGAGCGGTACGTGGTAAAATTGACGAACAGGGCTGGGGAGACGTTATCGAGAAAAAACATCGACATGGACGTAATCGAAGCGCAATTGCAAGATATCCCTCTAGCAAAGATGGTCGCGCAATCGACGCACGCGATGTTGCAAGCGGTTTTGGATTTGTTGAGCAATGTCGTTCTGGTCTTGATTTTTGTCGTGTATTTGTTGGAAGGTAGACGAAGGCAGAAAGCAGAAAGAAGAGTGCCCGGTGGTGTGTGGACGAAAATTGAGACGCGGATTAAACGGTACATTATGTTGAAATTTTTCGTGAGCACTTTGAACGGATTCATTGCCGCCAGCATTTATTACGCGTTGGACGTAGAACTCGCGATGGTGTTTGGCGTGTTACATTTTGTGATGAATTTTATTCCGCACGTGGGGCCGATTATCGCGACCGTATTGCCGTTGCCGGTCGTGTTGGTGTCGAAGGATATTCATTTTTTGCACGTGATGTTGGTGATAGTGTTGCCCGGTTTGGCACATTTTACGATTGGGAACGTCGTGGAACCGAAATTGATGGGAGGCCATTTAGATTTGCACCCGATTACGGTTCTTTTGTGTTTGATTTTTTGGGGTATGTTGTGGGGGATTCCCGGGATGGTTTTAGCCGCTCCAATTACGGCGAGTTTAAAGATTCTGTGCGAATCCGTGGAGGTGATGCATCCGTTGGCGTTGATTTTGAGCGGGAATATAGAGGAAGCGTTAGACGGGAAAGCGCCGCCGACGGTGGCGGAGCCGAGCATTGAGGAAGGCGTGAGCAGAGTGGTCCAAGATACTGTAGAGGGCTTGCACGCGTTGAAAGAAAAAGCGACGACAGGCGCTGGAGTGCACACGATGAAGCAAGCGAGACATTAAGTTTTATTCTACTAGATTTTTTGACTACATAATTACATTTCAACTACTTAATATTTTATTTGTTCCTCTGCATGTTATTACTTGGCGTCTTCCAAGGCGGAAGCGCCAGAAATAATTTCAATCAACTCCGTGGTAATCGCCGCTTGTCTCGTTCTGTTGTACAAGAGGGTCAACTTTTGTAACATCTCTGACGCGTTCTTCGAGGAAGATTCCATAGATTGCATTCTAGATCCCAATTCCGACGTGTTGTTTTCCGCCAAGGCATTGTACATAACCGCGCCGGTTTTGAACTCTGCCAAGTCGAGCAAAAACTCTGCACGATCCGGTCCTTCAACCTCGTACGAATCAAATTTATTCTCCAAGTTCTCCGCCGCCTTCTCGTACTCCTCCCCCGATAACACAGTCGCAATAGTCGGCTTGAACGAAATAGCCGAAACGAATCTGTTGTACACAATGAGCGCTTTACCTTCGTTGTCCTTCGCCACTTGCTCCGCCAATGCCGAAGCCGTTCCGAATGTCAACGGTTGCTTCGTCGCATCCGTCATCACGGTCCCAAACAAATCCCCCACTTGTCTTTGCATCAACCCCCTCGCCTTATCACCAATAACATCCATAGAAACCTCCGATTCTTTATCCTTCGCTGTCTCCAACAACACGTTCGACGTTTTAACGACGTTCCCGTTGATGCCGCCGCACAAACCTTTGTCCGAGGAAATCGGCACCATTAAAGTCTTCGCGGTCTCCACGCCGGGCAAATCTCCGAGCAATTTGAAAAATGGTGTCACCATTCCTCTCGAGGCCATCGCTTTATCTTGAGCCGGCTTTAAACGCGACGCAGCGACCATCTTCATCGCCTTCGTGATTTTCTGAATGTTCGACACAGATTTCATGCGCTGTTGCACGACTTGCAAGGAAACGTGACGGACGCCTTCCGGGTGTGCACTGTTCGCAGGGAAGAAAGAGAAGGAAAGGTAAGTTTCGATCCGAAGATGAGCATTTCGACGCAGAAACAGATCGGCATCGAGGAAAGAAAAAAAAGACCTCTTCGATTGAAAACTTCGGAAGACCCCCCCACCGGAGAAAGAAGACCGAAAAGGTGCGTGATCGAAAAATCGCGCGGAAATCGCGCTCGAACGTGCCCCCGTCCGATTTATCCTCGTTCGCCGACCCGTTATTCGCGCGAGCGAATGCTTTTCGCGCGCGCTTTCCACCCAAAACCGTCCCGACGAATTCCGGATCCCCGGTTTTGCTCGCGTTTTTTGAGAAGTGCGCGCAAAAAAAACAAATCCGCCTCTCTTTCGAAAGAAGCGCACGCAAATGTACGTACCTCGTCAAATTCGTCGCATTCACCGCCGCGTGTCCTCCGACTCTGGAGCTGGCCCCACCGACGCTCGTCGCCGATGCGCGCGCGCGCGCGTCTTTGAGCAATCGAAACGCGCGATTGCGAGACATTTTCTATCTTCGCGAGAACGTGTCCGCAGCTCTCTTCCGCCTTTTTCTCGCGCTCTTTTCTCTCTCTCTCTCTCTCTCCAAAGGGAAGAAAGAGGAAAAAAGCAGGCGAGCGCGACACCCTAAACCCTACACAGAGACGGAACAAGAAAAAGAGAAAAAGAGAGAAGGGCGGCATTATTAGACTTGTCTGGACGACGACGAGCGAGCGAGGAAAGATGACGATCTTCGCGTGAACACGCCTAAACCCCACTTGAAAACGCAACCCGGCACCACCGCGATGCTCCCCGACGGAATCCTCCAAGAAATCTGCCGATTCGTCCACCATAATCCCAACCAAAACGTCGATTCGTTGCTCGAACAGTTGATGGATTCCATCTCGCCATCATCGTTTTCGGAGGAAAACCAAAGAAACGCGTATCGCTCGAGAGCGAAAAACTTCGTCAACAAACACGCGACGTTCGACGCGAGGAAAGACAAGGTGTGGAAGATGGACGCGGACTTCGTGTATAAGTTTGCTCTGCCGTTCTCGTTCGTTCGTGGCGCGAAAGATGTGCCTGCTTCCGCGACAAAGACTGATGTCGATGAAGAAGGTGTTACGACGACGACGACGACGACGACAAAGAGAGAGTCTCGAAAGGCGTCGAGAAGGAACTACGCGGAGATGATGCATCCGGAGGAGGAGGAAGAAGAGGAAAACAAGAAGAAGAGGAGGAAGAAACAGAAGGTAATGGTGAATAAAGAATTGTCTCCTGTTGTTGAGGTGCCTTCGAAGAGAGAGATGCGACATCGACGGAAGAAAGAACAGGAAGAAATAGAAGAAGAAACAGCAGTTGAAATCCGAGACGGTGACCTCGCAGACGAAGAGACGCAACGATTAGCCATTTCTCTCGGGTTTACGAAAGCGATTAGATATGGCTCGTGCAGACACGCCCTACTTGAGGCCATGAGAGATAAACCTAATGGCGTGAGCGTGGAAGAAATCATGAAGACGAGCGAGAAAAATGGATTAGCGAGGAGTTGGAAGAAAAGTACAATTCCGAAGAATACTATCGTGTCTATGATGGGAGATAAAACGTTTACTAGGATTGCTAGAGGGGTGTACGTGTTGACGTGTTATTTGAACGACCGTGAGAATAATAGAGATGAGAATACTAAGTCTTTGTCTCAGGCTCGACTGAAGAAACGTCAACAGGAATATAACGAAACGCCAACGAAAAGAAATGCAAACGTGGTAGAAGATGTGCACGAAGTTGCATCGACGCGACTTCCGACCGCGCTCGTAGATGAGAAACAGTTGAAAAATAACGTAGAAAAACGAACGGCGGAGGAGTTGCAGAAACAAATCGCAGTCGCGTTCGAGGCCCAGGAGAAGGCGGAGCACATGCAAGACAAACTCTTCGCTAAGGAAGAAGAGTACATAAGAGAAGAACGAAAGAAACGGATATTTGTGGAGGATCCCAAACCTAATTTCGATATACCGAAAGAGCGAGAGATATTCCAAGGCGACGCGGATGATCGAAAAGCGCTTCTGAAACATCGGAAGTGGCTTGAAGAAGAGAGGAAACGGCTGGATGCGTTACGAGAGAAATGGAAGAAAGAACAGCGCGCAAAGCGTAAAAAAGCCAATTTGACGTTGAAAGAACCGATCAAGTTACCCAAATCCATCAAAAACGAACGAGTCAACGTTTTAAAGTATGCGAACATCGCCGTGGAGGCCATTCAAGTCATGGAGAGTTTGCGACAAAAATTAGACCTGGTGAGAAAGAACGAGTACGATTACTCCCAAGACAAAGAAGCAATGAGATACGCGAACAGACTAGAAAGTAGTCAAAAACGGAAAGAAGAGGCGAGGCAAAAAAAGCTGGAAGCCCTGGCAGCAAAAGAAGCGATGAAACCGAAACTCACCGAGGAAGAGATTGCGGCAATGGAACTCGCGAAAGCTGAAGCGCAGGCACTGAAAGTCAAAGTGCGAACGGCTCGGACAAGGTGGGAAAAGGCGAGCAAAGAGAATCCCATTGGGGATGGGGCTTTGAGGAGAATAGACAAGCTGTTAGCCGATGAAGAAGGGAGAGAACCGTTCCCGGACGTTTATATTGGAGAGAATATAAAGATGGATGAGATTACGTTTGCTGAGATTGAAATTTCAGCCTTTATGGACCACGTCGGTCGAGATGTCACCTACGCATTGCCGCCGTCGTTTCAAACGCTTTCTTACGAACTTTCGAATCCAACGGATTTGAAATTAGGGGCACTGTTCGAGCGCATCCTACGAGTGGCCATTACCACGTCGTACCAGCGTTTAGCTGAGTTATGGGACAGAACGTTAGATATTGGAAGTTGGCAAGAGATATTAGCGCAGTATTTCACGTACAAGTCGAAGTTGGTTGTCAACACATCAGTTGTTTCCCCGCACGAAGAAATGTTGAGCATCGCGCGAAAACTTTCAGAAACGCGGTGGAAACACGTTTCTCGCACAGAGCTGGTGAGCGTTCTGCGTTTACTGTGTGAAGATTGTTTGGATTCACAGCTGGTGAGAAACGCCATCGAGCGAAGAGTGCAAATGATGGACGAAACTAAGAGTAAGTTGTGGCAGAAAAAGCGAGAAGAAGTGCGACAGCGCGAGAATATCGCCACTACTGCTAGTACTGTTGATAAAGACGCAAACACACAAAATGATACGACTAATAACGCTGTAGACGAGAAAAATGCCGCTCATGGTGGCGAAGGCGAGGATGGCTGGGCACAACGCACGCGGGCGGTTACAGAAAGACAGAAAAGTCTCATCCAGAAACGAAAATTAGACGAAGAACGCGAAATTCAACGCAAAAAAGAGGAAAATGAGAATAGATTCCATCGCGAAATACAATCCTCAATGGTGAAGTCGTATATTCGCGCGCCAGAGCTTGGAAAGGATCGCGATGGACGCCATTATTACACTTCCATTGGCGGGCTTCGCGACGTGCACTCGAAAGCTCCCATCTTTTTAATCTTCGATCCAAAGGCAAGCACGGAACAAGAAGCGTGGAGTTCGATGAAATCCATAGAGAAAGTTGATAATTTTATCGCTACATTAAACGAGAAAGGTAAGAAGGAGTCGGAGTTGAAAGACAAGATATTGGGAATTTATGGGTCGTTACGTTTGGCATTTGAGAAACGAGAGAGGAGAAACGCAGTGGTACTTGAATCCACGACAACGTCTTCACCTGGAGAAAAAGAAAACGCTGCACAAGTCGAACAAAAATCTACGCGCTTATCAAATGAGGATGCGTCGACACTTTTTGTGAAACGTGAGATCGGTATTCTTGCGTCGACGTGTGAATTGTACGGCGCGCCGGTTCCACAAAGCGCTTTGAATTGGCACGATTGGACGCGAACAGCGACGAAAGTAGCGGGTTCTGATTTGTCTCAAATGGCGTCGTTTGTGAACGAGATTGAAGAATCTGCATTCTTCATCAGTGAACAACCGAAACCTGGCGCAATGGGACGAACAGATGTCGTTTCTTTCCACACACCGGCAGCAAATGAAGAAGAAGAAGAAGAAGAAGAAGAAATGAAGGGCGATGCTGCCAATGGAACGAAGAATGACGACGACGTAGAGCTTCAACAGCAAGAATGGTGGGAAACTTTAGCACCTCCCCACGATGCCGCGCACGATTCTCTCGCGAAAAACAATTGTAAACAGATTTGGCGTTCGGACGAGGAAAGATTGACGTGGAAAAAAGTAGTTTCATCCACGGAAAGTAAAGCTGTAGTATCATCGGCGGTCTTGGCGCACGCGTTTGCCATTCTGCGCGATGCGTGTAGCGTCATGTTCGAAACGCTCGGGAAGGAGAAGAAAGAGAGAGGTAGAAAATCTTCAACGAGGGAATCTCAATATGGTTTACAAGATCCGTACGTAACGTTTGTAGATGCCGACGAACGCATACGGCACGGAGGTACTAAACGCACGGGCGAAAGATACTAATAAATAGAACAAAATGCTTCAGAGAAACATAGAAATAAAACGGACTACACATTTATAATGTTGATAGTGTGTTTATGTTGTAACAATAATAAAGAGAATAACTAAACCAATTCTGCGTGAAATGCAGATATTGCCGACATTGCTTTATTTAACGCCGCCAATCGATCCGTCGCATTTCTTCGCATCCTCGCCGAATCCGGATCTTCCGCCAATAACTGTTTCACAGCGTTTGGATGGTATAAAGTCGAAATTAAGTGTTGCTGCAATCCTCGACCGATTGAGTTGACCAAAAAGTGCATGATAGCCTTTGGAACCATATCGGCGAGAACGGATCTCGTGAGTTTGAAGTAACTCGAAAGCAGTGTTCGCGTGACGAGCACTTGCAAAAGCTCCTCGTCGTTATCGATATCCGAGGGTAATAAGATTCCCGGCGGAGACATCAAAGATACAACCCCTAAAGAGGTATGCTTGAAGTGATCCGACGCGTTGAGATCTTGGATAGATTGTCTCAGCGAGTCGCTTCGTCTTTTCGTACCGTTCATTGTTGTTCCTTTGCTTCTCGCGTCTTCCTTTTTGGGCGTGCTTCCGCCCCACAAACCTTTCGATATCCACGATATTTTCGGTTCCGAAGCGCCGTTTTCTTTGTCCTCTAAATTAACAGACACCTCATTCGTCGAATCTGCCCGACTATACTCGCCGCGATTGTTCTTATTAAGTTCTGATGTTTTTTTTATTTTCAAAGGTGATTTCATCGTGTTCGTTTTCTTAGTCGGCGTCAGGTCGTGCTTGTCGTCTCCTTCATTTTCCGTTATCTCCATATCTTCTCGCTTTTGTTGTTGCTCGAATATAGCTCTTTCTTTTGCTCGCCTCTTTTCCAACTGCGCTTGCGCCACGCCAAGTGCTTTAGCTCCGCCAATAAAGTCAGGGTGCGTGGTGTTTATATGTGCTAACTGACAATCGACCAAATTCGTAATCATCGATTCTGCCGGTTCCAACCCGTTCTTCAAAAATTCTCTCGTCGCTTCTTCGATAGCATCAGCTAACTTTGGAAACTGCTTCGACACTTCTCTTCGCACGCAATTCGACATCATTGTGGTCAACTCATCGTACACCAACCTCGCGGCTTGGTGACATGGATCGGACATTTTTTCGATGGCTTTTCTCGCTAAAATTTCAAACGGTTCCTCGGGCAACAAGAGCACCGCTTTCGTCCCAGCTGCGTTTTGAATGGCCGTTCGAATATCCTCCTCCGATAACTGCTGCGTTGGATCTAACGAACATAAACCTTTGACGAAAATCTCTTGCAAAACGTAATGCACTCTTGCGCCACCTTCCAAGGAATCCGTGGCTAAATTTTTCGATTTACCTTGCACGGCGCCATCGACAGCATTGCAAAACGTGTGTATTTTCTGCAAAACAACACTCGCTTGTGCCGAGTCTGAATCCGGAACGCATTCGCCAAACTCTGCGACATCACACGCAGCTTTATCCCGTTTCTTCGAAACGGTTTGGTGTAGGACCGGCAATAGTCTCGCCACGTGTTCGGACAACAATCGAGACACTGTGTTCCCCAACGCCTTCATACCGCACCGGCCGATTATATCCGCGTACTCTTTCCTCGACTCGAAGAAATCTCCTTCCGCACTCCTCGCTTTTTCCATGCTTACTTTCCCCGTAATGTCCGCTTGACATCGATTCACAACCCCAATGTATCCCAATTTTAACGGCACCACCTCATTCTTCAAATACGCCCTCGCATTTGTGCCTCGATCCATAATGTCTAGTTTCGTAATCACTCCGATAGTTCTCAACCCTTCGGGATCGACCAACTGCGCCAATGTCAACGCGTCTGAATTCGCTAAATCCGAGTTCGCTGGCGATACCGCCAAAATCAAACACGAATCTCTTTTAATGTAGCTCAAAATCATATTCCTTATTTGCTTCTCGATATCTTTCGGCTGATCGCCAACCGGAACTCTTGTTATACCCGGCAAATCTACCAACGTCATTGTCAACACGTTCGGCGAACATATTTTCAACCTAATTTGCTGGTCTGATACCGCTTTATTCGTTCCAGTCACTCTGTTCGTCTCTCGGTCAATCTCCCTGCGAATCTCTTCGAAATCTGTAAACCGTTCTCCTGGTCGATGGAGAAACTCGCCCCATTCGGTCGGCGCGTTTACGCGAGGATTGGAAGGCGTGTGCACGAGCTGCAAGAGGAGCGGTCGGCGCGTGCAAATTTCCGGTCCTCGCGGTAGAAAGTCTCGCCCAACCTATCGCGCGTACAAAAGAAGATAAGAATTACGTGGTTGGTCAGTTTGGCATCCGAAGCGCTCGTCCGCGTTTCGCAAAAGGTAGAGTTTGTTCGTTTCTCTTGGAGAGAAAAGCACGAAAGGAAATCTGTATCTCTCTTTCGTGCAAAAACGCGCTTCCAAAACGCGCACAGAAACGAACGAACGAACACGCACCAGCGCTTCCAAAACGCTGCTCTTCCCGCTCGATTGACTTCCCACCACCGCAATCTGCGGTAAATCGATGTCCGCCAGTTCTTCCAAACCAGCGGAGGCGAATATGTCTTGTAATTTGTTAATCAAAGGCACCAAAGAGGACCCCAAGGTTTTTTGACCACCGGCGCTCACCGTCCCGACGGGAGTGTCCGCGGTCGTGTGCCGCGCCGCGACGCGCGGCGATGCTTTCACTGGTGTGCCTCCTCGCATGCCTTTTCGACGGGTGCGCCTCGGAGATCTTCTCGATGTGCGCGCGCTTCTGGCGGTTTTTCCATTTTTTGTTCCCCCTCTCTTCAAAATATTTAGGGTCTCAAATGAGAAGAGAAAGACTTGTGAGGGAGGAATTAGGAGAATTGTGAGAAACACGTATGCGCG
>Ga0115011_10002277_pt1 | contig 13383 bp, 12 predicted proteins | sample TroAtlMetagenome_2_FD_88705 | JGI IMG/M metagenome (GOLD analysis project Ga0115011, IMG submission 88705) | Marine eukaryotic phytoplankton communities from Atlantic Ocean - Tropical Atlantic ANT8 Metagenome | ecosystem: Environmental > Aquatic > Marine > Oceanic | place: Tropical Atlantic... | reverse complement strand
TATGATATCGGCATCAAAGGGGTAGCCATTCATTTGTCCACTCTGACAAGCTATAGGTGCATCTTTTCAAGATACTCACGCTTGGTAGTAGACCTAAATCGTCCGCAGGATTCGCCTGAATGTATACGGAAAGAAAGTGATGGAACTAAGATACCTGGAAACATTGGTTTAACGCATAAAGAGAGAGCAAAAAGATTAAGCGATTATCATACTCCTTTTCATGAGCTTGTCGCTGACACTATTGATTACATTAAACCTAAAGTCTTACTATCTCTTCATAGCTTTACGCCTAAACTGAATGAGGAAAATAGGACGAGACCATGGCATTGCGGCGTTCTCTATGACAATTCTGTATCCCTAGGTAAGCGCTGTATTGAATTTTTGCAGAAAGAAGATGCTATAGTAGTCGGTGATAATGAACCTTACAGAATTGAAAAAGACGGTGATTATACTATTCCTAACCATGGCGATAGTAGGGATATTCCTGCAATATTGATTGAAATACGACAAGATTTGATCCAAGAAAAAGCTGGTCAAGAAAAATGGGCAAAAATAATGATTTCAATGATTGAAAATTGTTTCAAAGATTATCTATAGCGGAGGGAGATGATTATGCGCTGTAATCACACTATACATCATGAAAGGCACCACTATGGCTGGGACAACAGTATAGATCCTGTAATTTCAGTCCAACCTGGTGAGACCGTTGAAATTGAAACAATAGATGCTTCGGGTGGGCAATTATCAGAAAAATCGCAGGATAAGGATTTATTGAGTTTAGATTTTGATAGAGTAAATCCTGTTTCAGGTCCTATATTTGTTGATGGTGCGGAAAAGGGAGACATATTGTCAATTAATTTTCTGGAATTTTCTCCTAATTCTCAGGGGTGGGGTTGGACAGCCAATTTTCCTGGTTTTGGATTGCTGGCTGATCAGTTTTTAGAGCCTAGGCTTCATACTTGGAAATACGATTCTGAAAATCCGATTGCTTCTCTTTTTGGGTCATATGGGAAAGTGCCATTAAAACCATTTTGTGGAACCGTTGGTTTAGCTATAGAAGAAAAAGGTGTCCACTCAGTTGTTCCACCGAGGAGAGTGGGGGGCAATTTAGACATTAGAGATAATTGTGCTGGCACAACATTATACCTGCCCGTGGAGGTTAAAGGTGCTCTGCTATCTCTTGGGGACACTCATGCGGCTCAGGGAGATGGTGAAGTTTGCGGTACTGCGATTGAAAGCCCCATGACCGTTCAGTGTAAAATAAATCTTATTAAGTCGTCTCACATCGATTATCCTAGATTAGAAACAAGCGGACCAGTAACAAATCATTTTGATGTAAAAGGTTATAAAGTTACTACGGGAATAGGTGAAGATTTGATGAAAGCTGCACGTGATGCAGTTAGCGGCATGATAGATTGGTTGGCTCATTCGACAGGAATGCCGGCCTTAGATGCTTATATGCTTTGCAGCGTATGTGGAGATCTTCGTATAAGTGAAATTGTGGATGTTCCCAATTGGACAGTTTCTTTTTACTTTCCAAAAGTTGTTTTAGATTAATAAGATTCTGTAAATTAGACAACTTGACCTATTTTATTTGGAAGGCATGTAGAAAAGCGTGTTAGGAGAATTTTTACAACTTTTGATGAGTGGATTAGCATCTGGTTGCGTATATGGACTGGTGGCCCTTGGTTTTGTGTTAATTTATAAGGCTACTGAGGCAATAAATTTTGCTCAGGGCGATTTTATGATGTTTGGAGCATTCATTATAATTTGGTTGGCTAATGAATCTTTCTTAGGACTTCCTTTCTTGTTCGCGATACCATTTGGTTTGGTAATCATGGCACTAATAAGTGCGAGTTTTGACAGACTTGTCTTGCAGCGAGTTGTAGGAGAGCCTCAAATAGTTATAGTAATATTAACTATAGCCGCAGGATTCATTTTAAGGTTTTTTGCTGGAGTCATTTGGGGATATGAACCTTTATCGCTAGAAACTCCTATTGTGGGGAAATATCTTTCCTTAGGAGGAGTAGTTTTGAGTTTGGCAGAGATTGGAGTGATTGTCCTGACAGTAATGTTTACAATTACACTCTATATTTTCTTTTCTTTTACTAAACTGGGTGTTGCTTTAATGGCAATATCCCAAAATCAATTGGCGGCATCTCATGTGGGAATACCTGTTAGAAAGCTTCAAAGCTTTACTTGGGTATTAGCTGGAATTGTAGCTGGATCAGCAGGCATTTTATATGCCTCCAAAGGGGCAGTAGACCCGTCAGTAGGTTTGATTGGGATAAAAGCATTTGCGGCTGCTGTAATTGGCGGTTTTGGCTCTTTGCCAGGGGCATTACTGGGTGGACTGGTAATAGGAATAGTGGAACCTTTTTCTGCTCGGTTCATCGGATCTGGTTATAGCCATTTGATGCCATACATCATTTTACTTTTGATTCTTTTTTTAAAGCCTAATGGCTTGATAAGCCAAGTAAGGAGTAAGAAAGTTTAAATGAAAGTTTTTTTTAGAGAGTCTTATGAGCAGGATCTAGGCCTTTTCCAAGATAACAATCAAAAGTTCCGTTATTTTTTACTTCTTTGTCTAGCAGTGGTTCTTCCTTTTATTTTGGGAGATTTCTTCTTGGGGGAGGCCACTCTTTTTCTTATTTGGGCTATTGGTGGAATGAGTTTGATGATCCTAGTTGGTCATACAGGATTAGCAAGTCTGGGCCATGCGGCTTTTTTAGCCATTGGTGCTTACACTACGGTTTTAATGCAGACGAAATTAGGTATACCATTTCTTCTATCTTTAATCTTAGGAGGACTTTTAAGCAGTTTGGTTGGGGTCATTATTGCGATACCTTCAACAAGGCTTCATAGTATTTATATAGCTATAGTAACTCTTGCCATATCAATTTTGGTCGATGATATCATTGTCCTTTCAGAAAGTTTGACCGGCGGTGTTTCTGGTATTTACGCACCAAAAATAGTGATTTTGGGGGTCGAGTTTGATCGTTACTCAAATATCGATAGGTTGTATTGGCTGGTATTGATAATTTTAATTACGCTTGTGTTAATTTATAAAAATATACTTAGATCACCATTAGGTAGGGCATTTATTGCTGTTAGAGACAGCGAAATTTCAGCTGCCGCCATGGGAATTAACGTAAAAAAGGCAAAAATCCTGTCTTTTGCTGTTTCATGTTTCTACGGTGGAATATGTGGTGGATTAATGGGACACTTTTCTACGGTTTTTAATAATGAAACATTCAATTTACTTGTTTCTATTAATCTGCTCTTAATGATAGTTGTAGGTGGATTAGGCTCGATTCATGGAGCCTTTTTTGGTGCTGCGATCTTAAGTTTATTGCCTGTTTTTATAGCTATTATCAGAGACGGAATTTCTTCTTTTTTTGATGTCTCATTTTATTCAATTCCAGGTCTTGAAACCTTTATATTTTGTTTGATGGTGATTTTTTGCATTCTCTATGAACCAATGGGAGTTAACGGGCTTTGGCAAAAAATCAGACTATTTTGGGAACTTTTCCCGCTTGGAGGTAAAACATTCTTTAGCAAACAGAAGAGTTTTCTAAAAACGGATAGATTGAAATGAAAACCCTGGAATTAAGAGATGTAACCTTAAAATTTGGTGGACTTTTGGCAATAGACAATTTGTCCCTGTCTATAGAGGAAAACCAGATATTTTCACTTGTTGGTCCTAATGGTGCAGGAAAGACTTCGGTCTTCAATGCTATATCAAGATTTTACGATATTAATTCGGGAGATATTAATTTATGTGGAAAATCCATCAAACAACTCAAGACACATGAGTTAGCCAGTGTTGGAGTAGCCAGAACGTTCCAAAATATAGAACTATTTAATAATGCTACGGTGCTGGAAAATTTATTGGTTGCTTGCCATAGTAGAAGAAATACGAATTTCTTAAGTGAGCTTCTATTTTTGCGAAAGGTTCGGAATCAGGAATTAGAATATAGAGATGTAGTAGAAAAAGTCATTGATTTATTGGAGCTTCAACCATATCGGGACAAAAGACCCTCAGAATTACCTTATGGTCTTCGCAAGGTAGTCGAATTGGCTAGGGCCTTGTCGTTAAAACCGAATTTGCTATTGATGGACGAACCAGGATCTGGATTGGCAGTAGAGGAAAAACAAGATTTAGCTTTTTGGATCAATGATATAAGAGAAATTTTAGGAATAACAATATTACTTATTGAACATGATTTAAATGTTGTAAGAGAGGTTTCTGACAAGGTTGCTGTTTTGTCTAGTGGTAAATTAATCTGGACTGGAAAACCTTGTGATTTGGAGAAGAGTAACAGAGTTGTTGAAGCTTTTATTGGGGAATAGCGAGTAGAACAATTTTACAAAATGGCATTCTGAATATAGAGAACTTAGAAGTTCATTATGGGCCAATTATCGCCTTGAGAGGAGTAACCATTTCGGTTAAGCCTGGCCAATCCGTAGCTCTTTTGGGTTCGAATGGGGCTGGTAAATCAACTTTGCTAAAGGCTGTTTCTGGAATTTTATTACCATCAAAGGGTAGCATTAGGTTTGAGGGAGAGTCAATTTTGGGCAAGGATCCATCCATTATTGTATCTATGGGCTTAGCTCATGTTCCAGAAGGACGAGAAATCTTCCCGCTATTGACCGTTAAACAAAATTTGCTTCTAGGGGCTTATTCTAGATTAGATAAGAGAAATGTAAAAGGAGACTTCGATCTAGTTCTCCATTATTTCCCTCATTTGCAACGTTTATTGAAGATGGAAGCTAAGGTTCTTTCAGGGGGACAACAGCAGATGCTGGCACTAGGCCGTGCTATAATGTCCAAACCAAGACTTCTTTTATTGGATGAACCAAGCTTGGGATTAAGTCCTATAATTGTAAAAGAGATTTTTTCGATTCTAAAGAAACTCCAAAAAGATTTGGGTTTGAGTATACTAATTGTGGAACAAAATGCCAAGCTAGCTCTGAATCTTTCCGATTATGCATATGTTTTAGAGTTAGGTAGGGTGGCGATGAGTGATTCAACAGGAAACGTCATGAATTCCCGAGACATCCAAGAATTTTATCTTGGTATGCATCAAGATAGTCAAATTGGGAAGAAAAGATGGAAAAACCGAAAAACATGGAGATGACGTTGAAGGAGAATCCTGATTACAAGGAAGAAAAATATAATGAACGAGTTAGTAAAGTGCGTATTAATAGCAATTTGAGAAAAGGACCTTTTCTAATTGATGATTGCGATACTATCCCTAAACTTTTTTTGAAAAGGTGCATTGAATTGGGGGCAAAAAAAACTGCACATCGTGAAAAACATTTTGGTAAATGGGACTCTTATTCATGGGGATATTACCATGAAAAGGTTTTTGAAATTTCGGGGGGGCTGCATAAATTAGGATTCAAAAAAAGCGACAGGTTAGTGGTTCTTTCAGAATGCAGAAAGGAATGGTTATACATAGATATTGCTTGCCAATGTCTTCGTGGTATTTGTACTGGGGTCTATACTACAGATTCTGAACTGCAGCTAGAATATCAATTAAGGGATTCGGCCGCGAGCTTTTTGTTTCTGGATAATGCTGAGCAACTCAACAAATTTTTGTCTATAGATAAAGCTTTACCAGATTTACGAAAAGTGATTGTTTTAGACCGAAAGAACCTGCGTGGATTTGCACATAAGAAGGTAATGTTTTTGGATGAACTCTATGAACTTGGGAGAAAGTTTCTGGAGCATGATAGGCACACAATTATAAGAAAGATAGAAGAGGGTACGCCAGAGGACATAGCTTTGCTGGTTTATACTTCTGGAACGACTGGTTTGCCTAAAGGGGTCATGTTAAATCAGAATAATTTAATGTATGCGCAATCTGCCGGAAAGCACGTCTTACCATTTTCCTCAGATGATGAACTATTCTGTTTTCTGCCTTTGTGTCACATTTATGAAAGAACGACTTCCGTCATTAGCCCAATTGTAAATAAAACTACCGTTAATTTTGTAGAAACCCCGGACACTATTTTTGAGAATTTGCAAGAAGTAAGTCCGACATATTTAGCTGGAGTTCCGCGCATATACGAGAAAATATTTAGCAATATCAATTTAATGATTTCTGATGCAACAACTATTGGGAAATTGGCCTATAATCGTGCTTTTCAAGTAGGAAAATTAAAATCTGCATGCCAAAGAGGAAAAAAACGGGTGCCATTTTTTTTGCTGATTGAGTGGTACTTATGGAAAAATCTTGTCTTCAGAAATATCCTCAATCTTGTGGGGTTGGGCAAAGTAAAGCGAGCGGTTTCTGGTGCAGCCCCTATATCTGAGGAACTCATTGAGTGGTTTCATGCTCTTGGATTACCTCTGGTGGAAGGGTATGGAATGTCGGAGACGGTAGCAGCAATAAGTGTAAACCTTCTTGAATCTAATTATGTTGGTACGGTTGGTAAGCCAATTCCAGGATCATCAATTCGGGTTTCAAATAAGGGAGAAATTGAATACAAAGCTCCAAACGTTTTCTGTGGCTATCATAATGATGCCAAGAAAACTCAGGAAGCTTTTACCGCTGATGGTTGGTTCAAGACAGGTGATAAAGGAGAATTAGTCGATGGTTATATTAAGATTACGGGAAGAATTAAAGACATCATCATTACTTCTGGTGGTAAGAACATCTCTCCAGAGAATTTAGAAAATGGCTTAAAATTTTCGCCATTTATTAGTGATGCAATCATATTTGGAGATGGAAAAAAGTATTTGACGGCACTAATAGTACCTGATCAGGAAAATCTTGAAAAATTTGCTCAGCAGAAAAATATCTATTATCTAAATTTCACTTCTCTATGTGAAAGTAACGAAATTAATTTACTCATTACCGAAATTGTAGAAAGGGTGAATGCAAAGGTTTCAAGAGTAGAACAAATTAAGGATTTCAGGGTTTTAGATTTAGTTTTGAATGCAGAAGATGAGGAATTAACGGCTACTATGAAAATAAAAAGAAACATTTTGGAAAAAAAGCATGCGCTACTTATCAAAGAAATGTATAATTAAGGAAAATATATAATTCTGGAGGCATAGATGAAACTAATAATCACGAGAATTATTCTAACCTTAACTTTAAGTGTTTCGATGGTTTACAGCAGTCATGCTGGACAAGGGGTGACTGAAAATGAAATAGTAATAGGTTCAAATCAGGATATGTCAGGTCCTTTTGCAGCATTTGGTGTGCCTGGAGTCCAAGCTGCTCAGCTATATTTTGACAAGATTAATGCTGCTGGCGGTGTTCACGGTAGAAAAATTAGGTTTGTCGTTGAGGATCATGGTTATCAAATGCCTAAAGCAATGCAAGGATTAAATAAACTAGTGAACTCGGACAAAATATTTGCCATGATAATGCAACTTGGAACACCAATGAATTTGGCATCTTTTGATTTAATGACTAAGAAACAAATAGCTAATGTAGGCCCATTTTCATCCGCAAGACAAATGAATGAACCTTTTTCAGATTTAAGGTATGCTGGACTCTCACATTATTTCGATCAAATTCGGGCAGGGATAAAGTTTATAAATCAAAAAAGTGGCGAAACTAAAATTTGTTCCATGTACATCCCATCTGATTTTGGAATTGAAATCATGGAAGGTGCCAAGGCTGTTGCAAAAGAGCTTAATCTTGCTTACTTAGCAGGGACCACTCACAAACCAGACGAAGAAGACTTCGTTGGTTCTTTGTCAAAATTAAAGGCAGAAGGATGCGAGGTTATCGCTATTGCTTTGGGCGTTCGTCAGTCTATAACTGCTATAGCAACTGCAAAGAAGATTGGCTGGGGTGAGGTGAAGTTTCTTGGTTCCTCAGCTTCATTTCATACTGGGGTTGCAAAGGTGCCAGGCGGATTAACGGAGGGATTTTATTGCGCTGCGGGATGGGCTGATTTAGTTGAAAGATTAGGCAACCCTACTGTAGCTGAGTGGGTTGCTGAATATAAAGATGCTTTTGGAGATTTTCCCCCGAGTGGTGCATTGCTTGGCCGTTCAACTGCAGAAACCTTGGTGAGAGCGCTTGAAGCCGCAGGAAAAGACCTTAATGCTGCAAGCTTTCAGAGAGGGATGGAAAGTCTGAATTATGAAGGACATATCTTGGGTAATAGTGTTAAATATGGAATGAATGATCATTTAGGTTCTGACGACATCATTATTTCTCAGGTGGTTGATGGAAACTGGAAAGAGCTTGGCCGTCAGTAAAACCAACTAGGGAATCCTATGAGATGATTTGCATGGGCAGCCTTGGTAGCCTGTGACACAATATTCAAGACAGTATTGTGTTCCCCAACTCTAGTATATTCTTGGGAAGATTTGGTAGAATCATAATAGAGATTTAGGTTATCATTCTCCCTTAAATTTAGGCAATCGCTTTTCATTGAAAGCAAGTATCCCCTCAGTTCTATCTTCTGTAGGAACAGTTTTGTTGTAGGCCTCAATTTCAATAGAAAGTGCTTCACTGAGGGCCATATGTACCCCCTTGTTGATAGCAAATTTTGCTTGTTTTACAGCAATAGGGGCATTTATGGCTATTAGATTAGCAACTTTAGTCACTTCGGTTAATAGATTTTCACTTGAAAATAATTCATTTATTAGCCCCCATTCTTTGGCTTCTGCAGCCGAGAAGGTTTTTCCAGTTAGAATTAATTCTAGTGCACGCTGTTTCCCAAGTGCTCGAGGTAGGTTTTGGGTTCCTCCTGCTCCCGGAATTATCCCTAATTTAGTTTCAGTTTGAGCGAAAATGGCATGCTCCGCTGCGTAAGCAAAATCAACAGCAGAGACAAGTTCGCATCCACCACCATAGGCTACACCATTTACAGCCGCTATGATTGGCAATGGGCAATTGATAATGGATCTTACCATTCTTTCATATAGCTTGTGTTGCTTGAACCATTGATCAGAAGTCATACCATTACGTTCTTTGAGGTCTCCCCCAGCACAGAATGATTTTTTACCAGAGCCAGTTAATATAATGACGCGTATGCTCTTCTGATCTAGGGATAAGGCTTCAAAGAAAAGGAATAATTCCTCAGCCATTGCTGAATTAAACGCATTTGCTGCCTCCGGTCTATTTAACGTGCATTTGATTACATGTTTTTCAGGTTTCTCAATTAAGATAGTTTCTTTTATTTCTTTTTTCATTTTAGAATCTAAAATTGAATTTGTTAACTTTTGCTAGTGATATCTATTATAGAAAAAATTTATAAGTTTAACAGGTCAGTTTTGTATCAAAGACCTTATGTGATTCTTCTTTTTTAAGAAGTATCGTTCTTTGGTTGCTGTATAGTTAAGATTAGGAGATAGTAGTTCTTAGAAATATGTCCGAGGAGAATATGGATACTACCAAATACCATTTAGATATTAGGGATGCGATAAGTAAACTATGTAGCCAATTTGACAGCAGTTACTGGCAAACATGTGATCGAGAGAATAAATATCCGAAAGCTTTTGTGACAGCCTTAACAAAGGCAGGATTTTTGTCGGCTTTAATTCCTAAAAAATATGGGGGTTCTGGCTTATCACTTTCGGCAGGAGCCGCTATATTAGAGGAGATACACAAATCAGGCGGTAATGCCGGGGCGTGTCATGCTCAGATGTATACTATGGGAACTATTCTTCGGCATGGAAGTGAAGAACAAAAATCTAAATATTTACCCAAGATTGCGTCTGGTGAATTAAGGCTACAGGCGTTTGGTGTTACTGAACCAAGTAGTGGATCTGATACTTCCTCCTTAAATACGACGGCTAAGTTCGATGGAAAGAACTATATCGTCAATGGCCAAAAAGTATGGACTTCGAGAGCAGAGTATTCGGACTTACTCCTTTTGTTAGCGAGAACTAGGCCTATAAAAGAGGTTAAAAAACGCACAGAAGGATTATCAGTATTTTTGGTGGACATGCGCGAACTAGTCGGAAAATCTTTAACTATTAAGCCCATAAAAACCATGATGAACCATTCTACTACAGAATTATTTTTTGAAAACATGCCGGTGGCTCCAGAAAATATGATAGGGGATATAGATTCAGGCTTTAGATACATTCTTTCTGGAATGAACGCAGAAAGAATTCTTATAGCGGCAGAATGTATTGGCGATGCTAAATGGTTTATTGACAAGGCACAAAAATATGCAAAAGAGCGGATCGTATTTGACCGTCCCATCGGACAAAATCAAGGCGTGCAATTTCCAATTGCTAAGGCATATTCAAAAATGCGTGCAGCCGAGTTGATGCTTAGGGAGGCAGTAAATCTCTTTGATCAAGGTAAGAATCCAGGGGAAGAAGCTAATCTTGCAAAATTGCTTTGTTCGGAGGCTTCTTGGAAAGCTGCAGAGACTTGCATGCAGACATTTGGTGGGTTTGGCTTTGCTGAAGAATATGATGTGGAAAGGAAATATCGGGAAGCGAGATTATATCAAGTGGCACCAGTTTCAACCAACTTAATATTAAGTTATCTTGCTGAACATGTTTTGGATTTGCCAAGGTCATATTAGGACAAATTGAGAAAGCCAAAATTTTTCTGTCACCGGTTTGTCTAAATGTTAGGGGATGCAAATGATTAGGAAAAACAACCGCGTTTTGGTGGTCGGGAGGGCAGGCATGGATCTTTATGCTGAACCAGTCGGCACTTCGATTGAAAATGCAAATAATTTTAAATCACAACTAGGTGGCTCGGCTGCTAATATTGCTGCTGGCTTATCTGCTCAGGGTGTAAAGGTTAACCTTTTGGCGGGAATTTCAAATGATGCCGTAGGGAAATTCGTTAAGAATTCTTGCAATAGGCTGGGGATTGGTACTGAATTACTTGTAACTATTCCAAAGGCACGTAATACTCTTGCCATAGTAGATACTATGGGTGAAAGTACTCAAGCTATAATTTATAGAAATTCGCCAGCTGACTTATTTTTGAAACAAGAAGTTGTCGATCGAATAGATCTCAATAGGTATGAAATGTTAGTGACAACAGGAACAGCCTTAACTGAAGATCCATCAAGATCAGCTATTTTAAAACTAATGAAAAATGCTAAGGATAAAGGGCTAGAGATCATCTTTGATATTGATTATCGAGAATTTACTTGGACTCACAAAAAAGAAGCCGAAGAAATTTTACTACTGGCCTCTGGTTATGCCAACATTGTTGTTGGGAATGAACTAGAATTTGATTTCATGTCAAAAACTAATAGTGATGGTAAGAACTTGGCTGGGCAGTTATCAAGTTCCGGGGGGAAAATATCAATTTATAAGATGGGTTCAAAGGGTCTGTATTATTTTTGTGATGGTAAAGAAAAGTTTGTTGATAACTTTCAAGTTAAGGCAATTAAACCGACAGGTGCAGGAGATGGTTTTCTTGCAGGTTTTTGTGCCAGTAAAATGAATGGTATGCCCTTGGAAGAGGCTATTTTATATGGTTCCGCAACCGGAGCGATAGTTGTTACTAAGGTGGGATGCTCTGAAGCTATGCCTGACAAAGTACAACTAGAAGAATTTTTGAACATAATTTGAGGTTATAATATGCATTTTCCTCCATACGAAAACAATAATAAGGCCATAGTTGATGTAGGTAATCAAAATGTACCCAACAACTATTTTAACATTATAAAACTTTCAAGAGGGGAAAGATTTAAGAGTCAAATCTTAGGTTATGAAACCTGTATTGTTCCAGCCACTGGCTCAGTAGACATCATAGTTTGTGATAAGGAATTTAAATCTATTGGTTGTAGGGGTGAAGATGTTTGGGATGGGGAACCGGAATGTGTTTATGTCCCCAGCAGTCAAACTGCTGTAATGGAATGTACGAGTGAAAATTGTGAAGTATTTGTTGCGGGAGCAAAATTTGACAAAGTACTAGAACCATTTGCCGTTCGTTCTAATGAGATTGACCTTGTCCAATATGGATCTGATGAAACCAAAACACATAGAAAGATTAAACATCTGCTTGGTCAACGGCAAAGTGAAAAAGTTGGAAGGTTACTCGTTTCAGAGTTATTTACTGTGGGGACAGGAGGGTGGTCTGGCTTCCCAAGCCATAAGCATGATACTGAAAGACCTCCTATCGAAACTAAACACGATGAGACTTACAATTTTCGATTTAGACCTAATCATGGTTCAGCTTTGCAAATGCTACAGTCAGATCAAGAAAAAGTTGGGAAGGCATTTCACATTCTAGATGGTTCAACATTTTGTATTTCAGAAGGTTATCATCCTGTTTGCGCTTTGCCCGGATATGAGATGTATTATTTTACAATCTTAGGAGGTTATACACAAAGGGCATTAGTTCAATTTTTTCAACCTGTTCATGAATACCAAGTAGATTTGATTCCTGGTATAAAGGACATGATAGCCAAGTTTAAATGACTTTAAGTACGCTAACAGATGTTCTCCGGGTTGCTCGGGAGAGAAAAGTTTTTGTAGTAGGTTTTGTTGTGCAAGGTTGGGAGGATGCCAAAGCCTTTGTCGAGGCAGCTTCTGAAACAAATTCCAACATAATACTTCAAGCAGGCCCTGCTTTTCGTAATAATATGCATTTAGAGGCTATAGCAAGAATATTTGAGACATTGGCAAAGGAAACTAGTGTAAAGGTGGTGGCTCATTTAGATCACGGCAATGATCTTGAAACATGTAAGAGAGCTCTTGATGTAGGTTTTACTTCTGTCATGTTTGATGGATCAAAATTACCCTTTCAAGATAATTTAAACAAAACAGCTAAGGTTTGCGATATTGCAAAAGAATATGGAGCTTCTGTAGAAGCAGAATTAGGTTTTGTAGGTTATGAAAATATCGAGTTAAATAAGTTCACTTGCCCGGAGGAAGTTGGAATTATGACCGAGCAGGTACCTATTGATGCCTTAGCAATTTCAATAGGTAATACACATTTACAAAGTAGTCATTTAGCTGAAATTGATTATAAGCTGTTAGCTGAAATTAGAGCAGTAAGTAGTGTTCCACTGGTAATTCATGGAGGTTCTGGAGTTTCTCCTGATGATCGAACAAAAATGGCTAGCGAATTTGGCGTTTTGAAATTTAATATTGGTACCGAGTTTAGACAGCTTTTTGGACAGAGCTTAAGGGATTTCTTTACCGAAGACAAAGTGTCCTTTGATCGATTTGAAATTATGAAAAGTGTGCAGGAAAATATTAAGAATAGAGCAATCTCACTCCTTCAGGCATCCAATTGAACTGATCATTGCTCTCCTACTTATGTATTTTAGTTGACTAACTTACCTTTTTCGCCCGAGTTTTTACCCATAAATAAGCATAAATTGCGAAGTATTCTGATAATATGGGGTAGTATACTGTTTTCTTTCCACTTATTTCTTCGATATAATTTTCGCTTAATTTGTTTTGTCTGGCAGCCTTTA
>Ga0115011_10002275_pt1 | contig 13393 bp, 9 predicted proteins | sample TroAtlMetagenome_2_FD_88705 | JGI IMG/M metagenome (GOLD analysis project Ga0115011, IMG submission 88705) | Marine eukaryotic phytoplankton communities from Atlantic Ocean - Tropical Atlantic ANT8 Metagenome | ecosystem: Environmental > Aquatic > Marine > Oceanic | place: Tropical Atlantic... | reverse complement strand
TCGACACGGATGCCAAACACGGTGTTGGCCAATGGTTAGCAAGCGATGGTACGTCAGGTGAATTTACAGCCACAGCGAACGAAGCTGCTGAGTTGGCCGAGGATGATCAGACATCAGAGAGTGACGCTGAAGTCGAGGAAGCTGTCGTCGGGTCTTATGAAGTCAATTATCCACTAGGTGCTTACGGTCGAGATTCCTCCCCCCCACAAGCGAGACTTCTCTTTTTAATTAATGCGACGATTTGGACCTCGGGCCCTCAGGGTATTTTGGAAAAGGCAAGTATGCTCGTTGATCAGGGTAAGGTTGTAGCCGTTGGTGAAAATCTTAAGGCGCCTCGTGGCTCCACGATCGTAGATTTACAAGGGCAGCATGTCACGCCAGGTATCATTGACGCTCATAGCCATATGGCGACCGATGGTGGAGTCAACGAAAGTGCTCAGGCGATTACAGCAGAAGTTCGAATTGGAGACTTTATTGATGCTCATGATAATACGATCTATCGCCAACTTGCCGGTGGCGTGACCACGTCAAATATTCTTCATGGTTCAGCGAATCCAATTGGTGGCCAGAATCAGGTGATCAAACTGCGGTGGGGAGCGACTGGTGAAGAAATGAAATTTTCCGGAGCTCCGTGGGGAATCAAGTTTGCTTTAGGGGAAAACGTAAAGCAAAGTAATTGGGGTGATGAATATACCACTCGGTATCCGCAGACCCGGATGGGTGTTGAACAGATCATCCGTGATGCTTTCGAACGCGCGCGGCAATACAAAAAAGACTGGAATCAGTGGACTGCGACGAAGAAAGGGGTTCCGCCGCGATACGACTATGAATTAGAAGCCATTGTCGAGATTCTAGAGCACAAACGCTGGATTCACTGTCACAGTTATCGTCAGGACGAAATTCTCGCGCTCCTGAGAACACTTGAAGAGTTCAATATACAAATTGGGACATTACAGCATATTCTTGAGGGGTATAAGGTTGCTGAAGAGATGGCAGCCCACGGAGCCATGGGTTCGACCTTCGCGGATTGGTGGGCCTATAAATATGAAGTGATTGATGCCATTCCTTATAACGGGAAGTTGATGCATAAAGCTGGTGTTGTTGTATCCTTCAATTCAGACGATCGCGAGTTGGGGCGTCACTTAAATCATGAGGCGGCTAAGGCTGTTCGTTACGGAGGAGTTGCCCCTGCGGAAGCGCTCAAGTTTGTTACGCTCAATCCTGCCAAACAGTTGCGCATTGAGAATTTTGTTGGTTCGCTCGAATCTGGCAAGCACGCTGATTTTGTTATTTGGAGCGGCGATCCACTTTCTGTTTTTAGCCGCTGTGAACAAACCTGGATTGACGGACGGAAGTATTTTGATCGTCAGGATGATATTGCTTCCCGAGTCACGCTGAGAGAACGACGAGAAACTTTAATACAAAAGATTCTGGCTTCCGGAGAAGAGATGGTTGGCGCCCCAACCGCACCAGATAAAGAAGCAAATCTATGGCCGCGTGAAGATGTGTATTGTCGTACGCATCGCCATAACGGTCAGTGCTTTCACGCAGGTCAGCAACAAGGACGATTGCAACAATTAATGAACATGATCAATCAGGAACAGATGGATCAATCACAACAACAGCGGAGTTCGACCCGTCAGCTTGAAGATGCCGTTGGGCAGGAGAAGTGAGCAGATGAATTTAACTAATACTTTGCGGGCTGTTTTTCAAAAGACTCATAACGGATATGTTCCCATGCTAACTACTCGATTTGCTTTTCTTGCAATTGCCAGCTTATTGTTTTCTTCAGCGATCCTTGCGGCTGTGCCAGAAGTGCCTGGTGCGAAGCAAGATCGTCCGATTGCACTTGTTGGTGGAACGATTCATACCGTGAGTGGAAAAAACATCGAGGCTGGAACGCTATTATTTATTGATGGAAAAATAGCTGCCATTGGGCAGGATCTTGCTTTGCCTCAAGGAGTTGAAGTGATCGATGTCAAAGGCAAGCATATTTTCCCGGGGTTGATTGATGCCAACAGCAATATGGGACTAGTCGAGATTAATGCGGTGCGGGCAACCAAGGATGAGCGGGAGACTGGGGATTTCAATCCTAATGTCAAAGCACAGGTTGCGATTAACCCTGATAGTGAGATTATCCCAACGACGCGAAGCAATGGAGTTTTGTTATGTCTGACGGCCCCTAGTGGTGGAACCATTTCCGGCCAGAGCGCGGTGATTCAGCTTGATGGCTGGACCTATGAAGACCTGACGATTCGTCCAGCCGCCGGGCTACATGTGAATTGGCCCTTGATGGCGTCCGTTAGTGACTGGCAGTTAACAGGAAGTGCGAAGGATTCTCTTAAGGCTCGCGACAAGAATGTCAGAGAACTGGAAGAGTTTTTCAACACCGCTAGGAGATACAGTGAAGCCCGTCGCAATGATCCTGCGGCCAAAGTAGATCTCAAGTTGGAAGCGATGCGAGATGTATTGTCAGGTAAGATTCCAGTCATCGCCAGTGCTGAAAATGCGAATCAGATTCAGGCAGCCGTTGCATTTTCGGTTCGTCAGAAGGTCAAGCTGATTATCAGTGGTGGATACGATGCAATCTACTGTACGGACTTACTGAAAAAGCATGATATCCCAGTCATTCTAGGTGGAGTTTACCGCACCCCCCGTCGAACAGATGATTTTTATGACTTACCCTATGAGATTCCATCGCATCTGGAAAAAGCCGGGGTGCGATTTTGTATCGCATCAGATGGCCGCTTTGGAGCATCAATGGTTCGTAATCTTCCGTTTCATGCTGGAACGGCTCATGCCTATGGATTGTCCATGGAAGCTGCTCTGAGGTCAATTACTTTGAGTGCGGCTGAGATTTTGGGTGTCGATGAACAAGTAGGAAGTTTGGAACAAGGTAAAGACGCGACACTAGTCATCACAGACGGCAACGTTCTGGATATTCGCACTCAAGTGGAAGCTGCATTTATTCAGGGTCGTCGAGTGGATTTGTCGGATCGTCACAAAAAGTTGTACTACAAGTACGATCAAAGGATTAACCGTAAAGCAGCTGAACAAGCGGCGAAGTAGCTGGTTCCTTTTGCGGTTGTAAGCTCGTTCCACCAATCGGAAGTGAAATTAGTTTATCGACTCCGCTGCTCCAGGCTTAATTACCCTTTGCCTCAGCATCGACATTGGTGGATTGATCGGATTTTTCAGGCAGCTCCTCATTGGTGAATCCGAGTTCTTGAAGATCACTTGTTTCCCAATCAATGCCGTCGATCAGAATCGTTTTCCCTCGTTCCATTTCAAAATGACCGGTATTGGGGAAAAACGGAGGCCGCATAAGTGCATAGGTATAGGTTCCGGGGCCCAGAGAAAGCCTGATCGGGTTGGCGTCTTCGTGGCCATCCGCATCACGTTCAGTCAGCAGCACGGCGTTCCTTTGGTTATCATCTTTGATCTCGATCGCCCAGCGACCATCACGATATTCGACAGGGAAATTAACTTCTATATATCCGGGTCGGCTGAAGTACCAGGCGGCTCCAGTGGCACCTGTAAGGGCGATCAGGGCAAGGAACAGCAGGGCATAGTTGCTTTTGACGATGCGCCGCGAACCTGGCATCTGTTCAGAGACATTGACCGAAGCGATCTTGGGAGTTGCTTTTACTTTGTCGGGCAGAGGTAAAACAGTGGCATTGATCGAATCTAATTCTTCACGTTCCACTTCAACTGTGGAGACTTCATCTCCCTCCAGATCCAATGAGAATTCTTCGACTGTTGTAATCGATAGGTCATCCGTCTGAATCACAGGTATCGTGGTCACATTTGCCAGACGGCAGGTCTCAAACGCTTCGATCACTTCATCCATTGTTTGATATCGATCTTCCGGTTCCTTGGCTACCATTCGCTGGAAGATGCGAGCTAATAATTCCGGGATGTCCGAGAGATGGTCGTGAAGCGAGGGGATTGGATTGTCACGATGAGCCAAAAGCCGCGAGATTGTCGTCTTACCGGGATAGGGAACCGTACCTGTGAGGAGGCGAAACATCGTACAGCCAAGACTATAAATGTCAGCACGTGCATCCACGCTATGAACATCTTTGGCTTGTTCGGGTGACATGTAGTCGACAGTACCAATGATTTGATTTTGCCCTGTTAGACTGTCTTCTATCGAGTCTTCTGATCGTTGCAAAGAGACTAGACCGAGGTCGAGGATCTTGATCGTACCATCTGAAGACAGTAATAGATTGTGTGGCTTAATATCCCGATGTACGATTCCTTCGTCATGTGCATATTTCAGGCCGACTGCGGTTTGCGACATGTAGTTAATTACTTCTTCGACCGGTAGCTCCCCTTCACACTTCGAGATTTTTCCGAGATCATCGCCCTGAACCAGTTCCATCACGAGGAAAAATTGTCCGTTTTCTTCCCCGGCGTCTAATGCTGAAACAATGTTGTTGTGTGAAAGTTTACCTGCTGCCAGCACTTCACGTTGAAATCGCTTGAAACGACTATTCGTTTCGTCGTTTTTCTTTTGGGAAATGACCTTGATCGCCACATCATGCTTCATCATGAGATGATGTGCTTTGTAGACCGTACCCATCCCCCCTTGTCCCAGGACGCTCTCGATTTGGTAGTTGCCATAGCGCAAGCTCTTGGGCTCTTGACGATTAAGTCGGTCAGCCTGAAAAGAAGTGATGACTCCGTCTTCGATAAGTACAGCGGCCAAAGTTTTTCCGTCGATGGGTTGCTGCTCTTTAGGTAGGTCAGCTAAACGCTGTTTGACCTGTTGTTCGGTCGTGATTCCAGCATTTTCCAGGTTTGCGATAAACAGTTGTTTTGAAACGGGCATTCGTTTTCAGTTCTCAGACTATGTGCTTTCTCGATAGTTGTATTCTAGCAAGGCCGGTCAAATATTCGAACGGCACCACGGGCCAGGAAGAATGTGTTTGCAAGGCGTTTGCTTCTGCTGCCGTTTGAGTGAAAACCACCAGGTCACTTTTCTTCAAGCTCCGTAGCGATAAATCACCAACGATGCGGTACTCCTGTTCTACTTTCCAATCTACTTTGCAGTCAATTGCCTGAAAGAATGGCCTTTCTTCTGGAGTAAGAGAATTCCATAGGCGTTCGTCGCCATAGCGAACTCTTTTGATTGGAAGACGACCTAATACTGAGGGACTTAATAGAATTCCGTAGGGACAGAAATCCCAGCGACGTAAGTGTGGTCGATAGATATTTAGGTCTTTCCATCGTTCCAGAGGGGTTGCAGTTAGACAGACAACTTTAGAGCCACCACGAATCGCACGGTGGGAAGAAAAAACTTTTTGTTGGGTGATGATATTGCAGAGCGTGGCTAAAGCTGAGTGATCTGCTTCTCGTTGCCCATGAATCAACTGGTTGTACCAACTTGCTTCCGATTGCCGTGGCCACGGCCCGTCGATTGCTCGTGTCCAATGGGCGAGTGTACCAGCTTGTCCTGCCCAAAAGGGAATATTAGCTTTGTTTTGATGACTACAGTGATCGTCCAAAGTATTTTCGATATCAGCATCCATAGGACATTCGAAAAAGCGGATTTTCTGTTTGCGTAAATTCAGTAGTTGGTGAGTTTTGCTCTTATTCCGGCAGTCAATTACACAGACTTCATGAGCTCCTCCTATGAGTAGCCGATCACGTAGTGGTAGTCGTTCCAAAGTGTAATGAGTTACATTCGTGCTAGCGGTGGGAGGACTTATCCAACATTCGAGTGGTTTAAGAACCGTGCCGTTGTTAAGCCTCGCTTGCCATTGTTTGAGAGTACGGCAAATAGTGGTGCTGGCGAGACGCAGGCGATGTTTCTGTAGGTATGCCCGAAGGAATTGATCAGTGGTAGTTTTGGCAGAGGTGAGTAGGACGTTGTTGTTTTCTTGACAAAAAGATAGTGCTTGTTTGAGTTTGGCAAACCAATTTAATTGGTTATAGAAGGGCCGTGCCAGTCGTGAGGAAACAATGGCAAGGGAGCGGACTGGATCATCACAGTTAGGTTGGTAGAAATATCGCCGGGGGCCGAGCCACCTGGTAACGGTAGCAGCCATCCAAAGTGGCGGACTAGCTGAAATGACGGGGCGCATGGGCAAGCCTTTAGGTTGGAGAGGCTGAATGTCCTGAGTTTTAGTTAGAACAATAGAAACGGTATTTTATCGCCATACTAGCCATTCAAGGAATATCCTGAATGTCATGTAAATGACATTCAGTGGGGACTCTTGAAGCGGTTTTATATTTGGTATGCTGAGGGGGAATTGAAACAAAAAATACTCTGGGCACAATTATGAGAACCGATATTGTGGTGCTGTTGCTGCTGCTCGCCGGGGTTTCTGAAGTCTATAGTCAGAATGGACAGGACAGGCGAAACAGTGCAACTGTTGAAAAGATTACTAATTACCAACCAAATTCGAATTATCGCGATGTGAAGTTGCGTGGTTATACAATTCGTGTGAATAAGTTGCTGATGCGTGGGCATGCCGAGCTGTACAAACAGGCGGTAGATGTTATGGATCATCAGCTATTTAAAATAGAGCGAGTTTTGACTGCCGAAGCGATCAGAAAGCTTCAGAAGGTGGTGATTTGGTTAGAATATGAAGAGCCTCATCATCCCTGTGCAGCCTATCATCCTGGTCGTCAGTGGCTGGTTGATAACGATATGAATCCAGACAAAGTGAAGTGTGTTGAAATTTCAAATGCGAAGAATTTTGTAGATTGGACTATCTCCCAGCCGTACATGGTCTTACATGAAATGGCGCATGCCTATCATGACCAATTCCTCCCGAAAGGTTTTGAAAACGCAGGTGTTTTAAAAGCTTTTCAGACCGCGATCAAAGCTGGCCAGTATCAGAAAGTGCTCCGCTGGAATGGCCGGGAAGTAAAGCATTACAGCACTACCAATCAAATGGAGTATTTCGCTGAGGCGACAGAGGCTTACTTCGGCACGAATGACTATTACCCATTTATCAGACCTGAGCTTGAATTGTTTGACCCCGGCGGTGCTCGTGCGGTGGAAGCAGCCTGGGGACTACTGAAAGAAAAGTAATGACAATCACGATTACAGATATTGAAGTACGCGATATTCGTTTTCCAACTTCAGACCATCTTGATGGGTCTGATGCAATGAATCCTGATCCGGATTATTCCTGTGGGTATATCACTTTGCGCACGGATAGCGATTTGGTAGGACATGGCTTGTCTTTCACCTTAGGACGAGGCACAGAGCTGATCTCCGGCGCGGTGGATGCGATGAAGCGACTTGTAGTTGGCCAAACATTGGATGAAATCACTGCTGATATGGGGAAATTTTGGCGTCACCTAACAGGTGACAGTCAATTGAGGTGGATGGGGCCGGATAAGGGAGTGATGCACTTTGCCGTTGGAGCTGTTACAAACGCTCTTTGGGATTTGTGGGCCAAGGTAGAAGGTAAACCTGTTTGGCGTTTGCTAGCAGAGATGACTCCGGAAGAGATCGTTGGTTGTATCGACTTTCGTTATATCGATGATGCTTTGACACCTCAAGAAGCATTGCAGATTTTGGAAGAGATGCATGATTCACGTCAGGACCGTATCGACGATTTACTCGCCAATGGCTTTCCATCGTATACAACGTCAGCAGGCTGGCTCGGTTACAGCGAAGAGAAGCTTCGTCGGTTATGTCAGGAAGGCGTCGCGGCGGGATGGTCTCATTACAAAATCAAAGTAGGGCGTGATATTAATGATGACCTTCGTCGCGCCAAGATCATTCGTGAAGAGATTGGTTACGATCGCAAAATGATGATGGATGCCAATCAGGTTTGGGGTGTTGGCGAAGCAATCGATAACATGACTCGTCTGGCAGAATTTAAGCCTTGGTTTATCGAAGAGCCAACCAGTCCGGATGATGTATTAGGCCATGCGACCATAGCCGAAGCTTTGCGGCCTCTGGGAGTCGGTGTCGCCACAGGTGAAATGTGTCAAAACCGTATTATTTTCAAGCAATTTCTGCAGGCAAACGCGATTGATGTTTGTCAGATCGATAGCACTCGAGTCGGTGGCGTTAATGAGATCATTTCCATTATTTTGATGGCTAAAAAGTTTGGTGTTCCGGTTTGCCCACATGCTGGCGGTGTTGGTTTGTGTGAATACGTACAGCACCTAGCCATGTTTGATTACGTTTGTGTAAGCGGTACTACGGAAAATCGACTGATTGAATATGTTGATCACCTACACGAACACTTTGAACATCCGGTTCAAATGCGGAACGGCGCCTACATGCCGCCAACCGCTCCCGGATACAGCATCACTATGAAATCGACCTCACTTGACGAGTATGAGTTTCCCAACGGTCCCATTTGGACTGCTCGTCAGAGCCAGGACTAGCCCCACTGTTGTAGCCAGTTTTCGAGCATGACGAGAGACCATAGCCGAGCGCTGTGGTCTCTTTTGTTTCCATGATGCTCTTTTAGCAGACGTTCAATCTGCTCCGCTTTAATCCATTGATGACATTTGGCATTGCTAGCGAGCAGGCTATCATGAGTTTGCTCACGTAGTTCCTGGCGGAACCATGCGTCGAGCGGGACGCCGAATCCCATCTTAGGTCGTTTCCAGATATTGTCCGGTAACATTGGCTCAAAGGTTTTCTTAAGTACTTGCTTTCCCAGCCCTTGATTGAACTTCAGATTGGCTGGGATTTGCGCAGCAAATTCAACCAGACGATGATCTAAAAATGGTTGCCGGCATTCCAAACTATGAGCCATACTGGCAACATCTACTTTGTAATTTAGGTCGCATGGCAGGTAAGTAACAAGATCACCCAGCGACGCTTTTGAAATCGGAGACCGCCCGCCCGTGAGTTGCCAGGCTTTGGTGATGAAGTCGGCCGGGTCATGATCTTCCAGGCCTAACTGAAACTCATCCGTATAGTATTCCAGTCGATTCTCGTAAGGAAAGATGTTAATCCAGTTGAGATAACGGTGTACTGGCGAATAGGCAATTGGGGTGAGGAATCGCTTGAGGCGTCGAAAAAAACCTTTGTACCTGGTGCCGTGGGGTAATAGCCCCGCGATTCCACTCCCAAGAAGATATTTGAGTGGAGGGATGCGATCGATCTTATATGCAAGATCAATCGCTTTGTATCGAGGATAACCAGCAAACAATTCATCTCCTCCGTCTCCTGAGATCGCAACCGTTACCTGTTGTCGTGTGAATTGAGCGAGGTACCACGTTGGAATGACGCTACTATCCGAAAATGGCTCGTCGTAGTGTTGAACCAGAGATGGTAATACTTCAATAGCACTTGGTTCAATAATCAATTCGTGATGGTCTGTCTTCAGGTGCTTTGCCACTTGTCGGGCATAGGATGATTCATCGTATTGCTTCTCAGGAAAACCGATTGAAAATGTTTTGATCCGCTGACTGGCATGTTGTTGCATCAAAGCAACCAAGATTGATGAGTCCACTCCACCGGAGAGGAACGCTCCTAATGGCACATCACTTTGCAGTCGTAGTTTCACGCTGTCATTAAGCAATTCGCTGATGCGATTTTGAATTTCTATTGGGGTATGCGATGTTGTTTTGGTCAAGTCTGGTTGCCAATACTTTTCAACCTTTAGTTCACCACGCTTAAAAATAGCATAGTGTCCGGGAGCCAGCTTTTGCACGCCTCGATAGATGCAAAGTGGATGGGGTATGTATTGGTAGATGAGATAATGGTCGAGTGCTCGAGGATCGATCGTCTGTTCAACTTCGCCACTTGCGATCAGACTTTTTAGTTCGCTGGCAAATAGCAGACGGTCCGATTGGTTACTATAGTACAATGGTTTTTGCCCGAGACGATCACGCCCAAGCACCAGCTGCTTTTCTCGGTTATCCCAGATCGCTAAACTGAACATCCCGTTAAGATGCTGAAACATTTCCGTGCCGTACTTTTCATAGAGATGTACGATGACCTCAGAATCACTCGAGGTACGGAATTGATGACCGTCGGCCAGTAATTCAGCTCTCAGCTCTCGATAATTGTAGATTTCACCGTTGAAAACCAACCGGATGGATTCCTCCTCATTGGCAATTGGCTGATGTCCCGTGGTTAAGTCGATGATTGAGAGCCGTCGAAATCCGAGCGCGACCGCTGGAGAGACCTTGGTAGCGTCCTGTTCAAGATAGTAGTTGCCGACGTCATCAGGTCCGCGATGAGACAAACTAGTGGTCATTCTCTCGAGTTGATTTCGAGAGATCAGGCGAGAATTGTCTGTCCAAACGGAGCCGGTTATACCACACATGGTTTTTTTGATTTCGAAGTCATAAACAGTTACTACTATGTATAACGCTGATAGATGTCATTGGGTTCATACTAACGTTCTATTTTTATCGTTTGGATCAGGCAGGCGAAGTGAGTAATCTATTCCAAGTGTCCCAACATTGTTTACTGGAGTGATTTTGCGCAGAATCGCTGACTGGAAGTAGGTTGGATTCGGTAATTAATTGATGGATGTATTTGGCGAGACCACCTCCTGCTGGTCCTCCTATAAATCCATTCTTTTTATGCGTGATGCATTCCAGATTTCCATCACTACGACTGGCTACCACAGGTACGTTTAAGTGTATAGCTTGCTGGCTTCCCCAGTCCTGTCCGGAGTGGTCGGCAGTGACCAGCAGGCAGTCCGCCTGATGGATGACAGAAGTCGGTTCGCACCAGGGTTCGAGAAAATGAATTCGAGGACGCAATACCATTTGATCGCGATAGCTCTTCAGGATTTCAGCCTGTTCACCCGTACCGAAAAGTACAAGGTGGATATCTTGGTGTAAGTGTTCAAGAATACCCATGATCCAGATTGTTTCTTTAAATCGCGAGAATGAATCGAATCGTCCAATACCTACAACGACCGTGGCGGACTCAGGGAGCCCATATTCTTTCTTGAGGTCGATACTGGGTTGTTCCGCGAAAGCATCTTCAACAAGAGGAGAGAGCACTTCACTGTTCGGGAAATGCTCAACCTTTAAATATTCCGAAGAGACATAAAGATGCCTGCTATTTTTAAGTGCGTAGTTACCAGCGAAACAAGGATAAGTTAATTCACGTTTCGACGGTGTTGTGATGATGCTGCTCCAGGATTCTAATTGGGTGAGCAGCGGCAGGGCAGAGATTGAAAACCGTCCTGGATTCCAACAAAGATTCGAAGGATTTGAAACAGGAAGTGTCTTGCCGATACGATATAGTTGGGAAGCCTGCATCCAGAGAGAGCGAGAGGCCGGTGTCTGGATGCGGACATTAGCCCCCATCCACTGCTGTAACTGTGCATGATTAGTCGTCGGGTCTTGGAGACATACACAGGTGTGTTGAGTGGGGGAGTGTCGAGCGAGGATGCGGATCTGCGCTAACGCTTCAAAGTCATTGGTGGACGGCAGTATATGTAGGGTTTCAGGCATTATTTACCGCTGCGTAGTGTGTCTTCAAAAACCTGTAAATGCTTACGTGCCATTGACTCAAGTGAGAACGTCTGACGGACTCGTTGATAAGCCGCAGCTTCCATCTTAGAGTTATCTGAAGCATGGGCTGTCAAGATGGCTTCGGCAAGAGGAGTTACTTGTTTAACGGGGACTAGCCGCCCATGTACGCCGTTATCGATCAATTGGCGGTTCGCTGTAATGTCGCTAGCAATCACATGGACATTGCTTGCCATAGCTTCGAGTAACGATAGGGAAAGCCCTTCCATATATGAAGGCAGAAGAAACGTATTAGCTGCCTGTAGAAGATCAGTCACATCATCGAATGCTCCGGGCATTAGTACATGCCCGATCAATTCCAGTTCGCGAATCCGGTCATAAAGTGCTTCGCGATCAGGGCCTTCCCCAATAAGCCAGAGTTGGCTGTGAGGGTTTTGGTTGACAACCAATTTCCAGGCATCGAGCAGTTCAAAAAGTCCTTTGTTCCGAGTAAGCCGGCCAGTATAGACACTTACTTTATGATCAGGATGAGATGTGAAATCGCGATGATTCTGGGCTAATGTTTTTCGCGCGAATACAATTGCTTCGGTTGTTCGCGGTTCCGTTCCCAAGGCCACGCCGTTTGGGATATGGTGAATTTTGTTTAATGGGAATTGAGCATCGACTAATTCATCATGAGTGGCTTGGCTCGGCGCAATCACAGCATCTGCTAATTTGCACCGGCGGCGAATTCGGCTCCCAAAGCGTGCTCTATTATGCCAATTGCAGTCCCCGGTATCCCCTCCACCCTCGACTCTTAGTACGACACTTTGACGCTGTTTTCGACATGCGGTAACCGCTGAATAAGCTGAGTGTTTTAACATGGAAACAAATGCGATATCGTAAACATCGCGATTCTTTCGTAACCACTGGGACAGAGCATCCATGTAGATAAACGTACCCCATCCCCGCCTATCAGGATTGGGTAATCGCTGGACCTCGACATCGCGATGTGTGAAATGCTTGGGCCAGGTCGTATCCCACTGTGCGGTTAACAGGATTGGTTTGACTCCCAGTCGCTGGAATTCGGTTGCCAGATTAGCCATGACCACTTCTGCACCACCTACGAGAGGCCAAAAGCGCCGCGTGATCATTGCGATTCTCATTTCCGACATGACTATTCCTGCTCGTGAGATGTTTTATGACTCGTCCTGAGCCAGATCATGTGATTCCATCACGCCAACATAGGGTAGGTTACGATAGATCCCTTGATAATCGAGTCCATAACCGACAACGAATTCATCAGGGATTTCAAAGCCAATGAAATTGACCTGAAAATCCAATTCTTCCCGCCCATGTTTATATAAGAGCACGGCTGTTTCAACGCAGGTAGCTCCTAAGGATTCGATATGTTGATGAACCGCGGTCAATGTGTGACCGGTATCAAAAATGTCATCGACGATTAGTACGTTAGCACCCTCTAGGTTCGGGAGCATGGATGCGTCGAGTTCGAGCTCACTTCGACTCGTTCCACCGCGATAGCTACAGGCATGTACAGAACCAAGTTTCACCGGCATCACTAATTGCCGAATCAAGTCTGCGACCAGAATAATACTTCCTGTCATTACGCAAATGACGGTTAACGGTTCATGCCCAAAACGCTGGTTGATTTCGGTCGCCATCCGCGAAATGCCCTGTTGAAGCTGCTCTTCGGAAAAAAGTATTTTCACTATCAATCCTGTCATTTGTTGGGCGGAAGCCCTATTGGGTCACGAAAGTGTTCAGGCCATTGTACTCATTGTGCCTAATCAATTAAACTTCAGTGTTTCCACCCCCAATGATCAATAAGTTCATTGAGTTCAACAAGATTAACCTCCAAGTAAGAGTATTTTTCGATGTGGTCAACGATTGAAGTGGATGGCCATCCATGTGAGATCTATGAACCCTCTCAGCCCTCTGAGCATGGATATGTATTGATATATCTACATGG
>Ga0115011_10002273_pt1 | contig 13394 bp, 10 predicted proteins | sample TroAtlMetagenome_2_FD_88705 | JGI IMG/M metagenome (GOLD analysis project Ga0115011, IMG submission 88705) | Marine eukaryotic phytoplankton communities from Atlantic Ocean - Tropical Atlantic ANT8 Metagenome | ecosystem: Environmental > Aquatic > Marine > Oceanic | place: Tropical Atlantic... | reverse complement strand
TTACCCTTTTAACTTTTTGTTCTACTAATGCTTGTTTGTCTTCGTGGAATTCTTTAAGTTCTCCACTTAATTGTTCAACAACAAAGTCATCAAGTTTTGAAACATGTTCAGAAACAGAGTTTCTCTCATCTCTCAATTCTTTAACTTCTTTTGCTAATTGTTCTGCAACAAACTTCTCTAATTTCTTAGAGTGTTCGCTAACAGCCTTTTTGTAAGCAACTCTTTCTTCTGCAACTTTCTGCTTATCTTCAGCAAGTTCAACCATTTCTGCTTCAACTCTCTCTTTGATAAAGCCATCTACTGCTTCAACAATAAGACCTTTGTCATGCTCATATCTTTGAGCAAACTCTTCTCTTAATTCTGCTGTTAGTTCCTCACGGGCTTCGGTTAGACGACTTTCCCAGGCTTCTACAATACTTTGACGAATTTCTTCGTTAAGTTCGCTAGATTCGATTAAGTCTTCAAATTTTTCTGCCATAGTAGTCTCCTACCTCATTTTTAACTCATTAATAAAATTAATGATGCTTTTATCTAGGTGCTTTATTGCACCAGTTTGTTTATCGTGTGTATAGTCTTTTGCGATATCATAAATCATGCTACCGCCTCGCATATTGAACAAAGACTCATATATAGTCTTTGGATAGGCGTCTGGGGCACTTGGTTGTGCAACAATATCAACGGTAACAATATCAAAATCAGACACACGACCTGATTCATTTACGTTTCCACTTCCTCTACTGCTGACACCTAACTTCGCACCTGCTTTTAATAAAGCCTTTGCGATGTTCCCCATTGGTGTATCAATAACCTTTAATTTACCTAGTCCGTTAGAACCATCACATGACATTTCTGTAATGATATGGCTCACACGGTCTAAATTAATTTGTAGTTCTTCTGGATGGTCTAATTCACCCATCACAGTTTCACCACCGGTAAGTCTTTCTGTAACGGTTTCAACGGCTTTTTTTATCTCATCTTTAGGATATACTCTTCCATTTTGATTTTTAACATCACCTTGGATGAATAATCCTGCCATGAATAAGTCTTTCCCATCGTTAGATTCCATTATCTGGATCTTACTTTGTTCTGGACTCATATATTCGTATAATTTACGCACCGTTAATTCCTTACTAAACTGTTATTAAACTTTTTTAGGTTCAACGTTTAAGTTGTCTGATCCACCTGAATCTTTTGGTGAGTTATCACCTGAATCACCTTCGCCGCCATCTTTGACTGCTACAGGCTCTCCTTGTCCATGTGGGCTAACTACTTTAGTTGGTCCTTTTTTAGCATTTCCAGAATCATTGTTGTCTGCTTCACCACCTTTAGGTTCTGCAACTTTATCTGAAAGTTTAGTTGCTTCTTCAACAACTTCTTCTTCAGACTCTTCAACTTCTGATTCGTCTAGGTCATATTCTACTGCTTCTTCTTGAGGCTCTTCATCACCGAGCATATCGATAACTTCGTCTTCAACTTCTTCAGCATCATCACCTGCTTCTTCTTCGTCGTCACCCATTAGTTTTTCAAACTCTGCTCTTAAATCTTCAAGTTCGTCTTCAAGTTCGTCGACTTTGTCTTCTAACTCTTGCTCACCTTCTTCTTCTTCAGCAGGCTCTTCACCAACTTCGTCCGCTTCGATTTCATCATCTGCTTCTTCAACATCTGCTACAAAATCGTTTTCTGGATCTGCTATATCAATTTCTTCTTCAACAGCCTCTTCTTCTGATTCTACAGTTTCTTCAACTGCTTCTTCTTCTGATTCTTCTGCTTCTTCTACAGTTTCTTCTTCTTCTACTTCTGTTGATTCTACAACTGAGGTATCCTCTGCATCATCTAAGATACGTTCGTATTCCTTCCGAGCAGTTTCAACAACGTATTCGTGAAGCAACTCTTCGGCACGTTCGTTATCTTCGGCTAGTAAGAATTCTAAAACTTGTTCTAGTTTACTGCGTTCTGACATTATGTGCTCCTATAATTAAATTATAATATATTTTACACCCAATATGGTTATACTGGACATATTGCTGTATGTTTACTTATATAGTATGTGTTAATTTGGCTGAATATAGTCGTATTTTGACTCAAAATGCCATTTTTTTGTCTGGAATGTGTATTGTAACATTCAGTCTGGGTGTTTTTGTACTATTATTTATCTAAACTATTTTGTTTGATATGGGTTATAGAATCTATAGCAAAAGACATATGGCTTTCAATTGGTAAGTGATTTGAGTACTTTGGTCCTGGGCTATCTTCCCAATTTCCATATATGTCATCGCATACATTTAAGTACTCTGCTATGCCTTTTTCTAGTAAGTTTTCATCTGGTATTTGCCATTTAAATGGTTCTAAATTGTATTCTAATAAAGAGTTAGACATGCTCATACCTTCTGCCCACTCAAATGTATTAGGGCTAAAAATAAACTTAATGTTATTTTTTATCAGTTTATCTAAACCATTTTGTAGTATATAATACTGTTTATGTCGTTCAATATCAGGGTCATAAAAGAACATAAAATAATGCTTTAGTAATGAATGTGTGTCTTTATCCATTACTTTAGATAGGCGTTCTTTAATATGATTATCATCAAAAGAAGTGTCTAAATCGTCTTGAAACACAGAACCTATGCTGTCCATTAATAATGTTTTATCGATGTTATTATACCCATTTTCATGTGTATATCGTTTACTATTATTAATTTTAAAGTCTATTCTTGTAGGAGTTGTAGCATTTATTATTACAAAATCTGCATTTAGCACATCAACTGCATGGTCTATTTGTAAACGTATGCCAAAGTTTGTACAGGCAGGACTAGCCAAGTTATAATACTCAGCATCAAAGTAATCTGCTATAAATTGTCCGAATTCATGATTAGGTAGGTTAGGATCGCGACTGGACCACGAACAGCCACAAACCGCCAGTTTCATTTAAAAGTCCGATGTGGATGCCTGGGCTGGCTTGGCGTACATAATAGAAGCAAATTCTTCTTGTTCTATCATTTCTGCCTTTTTAAGTTCTCTGTATTTACGAAGTTTGTTTAAGGCTTCAAGAGTAAGTCTACCTTTACGAGTATCGTCTAATTCTCTAGGGACTACTTTATCTTTTTCTGGATTATAAAATTCGTCTAATCTCATTATATATCACTTGCTCCTGTTCCTAATTCTGCTCCAGTTCCTTCTGGTCCTAAAGTTTGCACATCTGGTGATTCAACTTCTGCACCTGGTTCTGGAATGTCTTCTACTGGCGCCTCTAAATCAAAGTCTGAACTTGGAGGTGTTTGTATTCCAACATTTCTCAATCCAATATTTTCAGACTGAGTTGCTTTTTGGTCTTTATTGTATTTATTCTCTTGTTTCCAATAATGCTCGTTATCTTTCATTTCTTCTTCAGTTAAACCTAAATACTTTTTAAGTTTAAATTGTTGTGAAAGATAAGGTACTGCTTCTAAACTACCAAATAATGTTGCACGTTGCGTATCTAAGTCTAATTCTCTATAACTACTAAAGTTTTGAGGTGGTGTAAAGTCTAGATTAAATGTATCATTTTCAATATCTATACCTTTATGTACTAAGAAACGTTTAAATTCTCTATCTAGTTGTCTAATAAGTTGTTTTTGTAAACGTTCACAATATTTTGCAAATTGAAATTCTTGTATATAAGCAACTCCAACTTTACCGTCATTATATTGTGCTGTTCCATCATCTGGTCCAGTTGGTAAGTAAGAACTAGGTACTCTTAATCCTCTTAATAGTTTATTATTAAAATATTTTAAGTCATCAATTTCGCCAAGATTGTTACCACCTGGGAGGGTATCAACTTTTGAACCTCTACCGTCTGCCGTTTGAGCAAAGAAGTAATCTTCTAACATGCTCATAGGATTGTATGCCGCATCCGCAACATTCTCACCTGCTTTATTTTTATTAGGTACTCTTTTTTGTTGTACTTCGTATTTTACTCTTTCTAAATACTGTTGTGCTTTATGAGGTGGCATGTTACCAACGTCAATAAAGAACACACGTCTTTCAGGTGCTCTATGCACTCTGTAAATAATAATTGAATCTTCAAGTAATTCTTTTTGCTTAAAGACTTTAAAAATTGGTTCAAGGATACTAATACCAAAGGGCCAGTTATGATCCATGCCTTCTGTTAAACTCATGTGCATAACATGATTAGCATCAACTGGACTTCCGTAACTTGCGCCTACGTCACCTGTAGTTGTTTGATAGTTACCAGCACTAGCACCAATGTTACCACCTGATAACATTCCGCCGCCGGCACCGTATGGTCTTGCATGTATTCTAGCGGCACTAGTTGCCGTTAGTTCATCAAAGTTTGCTTCTAAGTTTTTAATGTAATAAACTTCAATGTCTTTACCTTTACTTTCGTTTACTACAACTTTTTCTACGTTTGCAGGATCTGTCCAATACAACTTATATGTTTCTGGATCTCTAATAAAGAATTGGTCTCCATACTTTAATGTACTTCTAACCATTTTAAATGCTCTACGTCTTAAGTCATTTAAGTTACACCATTGCTCTAGTGTTTTATCTAAAATTTTCATTTCAGTTTCACTAGGATCTTGATTGAAGTTAAACACAAACGGTAAATCTGTTGTGTCATCATCCTGTGTACAAAATTCTGCTAGGATATCCAAAGCGGCATTAATTTCCAAATCATTATCCATTTGGTCATATTGAATGTACCTCATTAGCCTGTTAGGTGAACCAGCATAAACTTCTGGTAGCCAACTGCTATATCTAGAGTGAGTTGTAGCATAACCGTCTGTAGGAGCACCTGTTACATTAACTGGTAGTCCTGCGTTGCCATTGCTATTAAAATATTTTCGCCAAGTTGCCATAGTTTCCTCGTTATATGCGTATATTTATCACTTTTGGGAAATAAGGGTAATTTAATTCTGGCAATTAAATTTCTAGGCCTTCGATATTACGTTGAGTTTTCTTACCAATTTTATTATTTTGATTTTGTGCGTCTAGTAGTGCCATTAATGTATCGTTAAGATCCGATAATGTTGTTTGTTCAGGATCTTCTGTTGCCGCCATTGTTTGTGCCGCTTTTTGTGTTACACTAGGATCAGTTGTCTTAGGTGTTGTTTCCATTCCAGGAATTGTGGATTCAGTGTCTTCTCTAGCAAACATGTCATCAAGCATTTCATCTTCACCAATTCTGCCGTAATCAATTGGTGTTTGCATTCCACTGCCGCCTCCAAATGGTACTGCAATACCTGGGCCCATGCCACCGTCGAGTGGTGCTTGTCCCATTGTTGGCATAGCATTATTTTGACCTGGTGTTGCCGCTATTGTTGGTTGTGCTTCTTGAGTAGGTCCGCCGCCTCCTACACCCATTAAGTTAAGTGCCTTAATAGCCGCAAGTTTCATTATGCCTACACCTGACATATTATCTAATACAACTGATAACTTCATAAGTGGTTCTAAAGACCTATCTAATACTGTTGATAAATCCCATAATGAACTACTTAAACTTTGTAATGCATCTGCAGTTGTTATAATACTTGTTGTATCAATAGTATCAAATCCTGCAATAAATGTTTTAAGTTTGTCAATTGGACTGTCTGCTCCAAATATACTACCAATACCATCCATAATGCTTGACTTCAATGAGCCACCGCTCATAGATGCCATACCTTCTGCTATTGCTTTCATTCCTAATCCTGCTAATGCAAGATTTTTGAAATCAACATTATTAAATGTTTGTAATGATTTACCCATTGCCTCTATTGAAGGTCCTGCTAATGAACCTAATAACATAAATGGTAACAATGGAGCCATTAATGCCATAGCACCTGCTATTGCTAACATACCTACCGCTGATTTAAGTAGTCCTAATCCATCTACTTCTGAGAAAGCCGCCAATGAATCTACAAATCCTGGTAGTGATTCTGAAACTAGTTTAAGTCCAAACCCTAATGGAATAAGTGCTACACCTAATGCCGCAATCGCTACAGAGCCTAATAATATAAATGGTAGTGCAAATCCCATACCTACTGCCGCCGCTGTTAATGTAATTAATCCTACGGCTAATACACCAATAGTTGCCATTCCAACATTTTCCATTAATTTAAGTCCAAATGCCATTGGGATAATAGATGCTCCTAATATGGCTACTGCCGCCGCACCTTTAATCATTGCTGATGAACCTTTACCTAATACTTTTGTTAATGCCGCTAAACCACCTAATGCTATTGTACCTTTAACAATTGAAGCAAAGTCTACATCATTAAACTGTTTAAGTCCTATAGCCGCTAATGCTACTGCACCACCTAGTAAGGCTAAACTTGCCGCACCTTTAACAACTTTTGTATCACCAAATTTCTTAACACCGTCTGCTATGCTTTTTAAGAAGCCTCCGCTTTTGCCACCTTTGGACATAGCACCAGATAACTTGTCTGTCATCTTAGCACCGTCTTTTTGGAACTTGCTTGTCATGTCTGCTACTTTGGATCCTACTCCGCCTTTGCCGCCTGAGCCCATTACTTTATCTTTAAGTGAGCCAGCAAGTTCAAATGTTTTACTTTTAAGTTTTTTGGCAGTATCTCCAGATAGTGCTGTACTCATCCATTTTTGAGCAGATTGCATAAAGTGTTTTCCGGCCCCTGCCGCACCTTGGAACATTTTTAATCCAAATGCTTTTGCTTGTGGCATAAGAGTTGACTTTGCCCATTCCATTGCTAAATTTTTAGCAAAAAGCAATCCTGCAAATATTAAACCATATTTTATCATTGCTTTAACAACCATGCCCATAGCATCGCCTATTAATTGTTTAAATACACCTGCTATGCCGCCAGAGTCAAATGCGTCTTTGATATACTCTGCAAATCCTTTTAAGGATTCCATAATTGATTTTATAACTGGTACAGCCTTTTCAGCCAAACCTTTGACCATGTCGCCGGCGCCCATTGCCGCGCCACTCATGTCGTCCACGCCAATTCCAAACACACTCATGATTTCTTTTAATCCATCATTAAGTGCCGCCATAACTTTTGGGTCTGCAAACAAACTGTAGAATGCATTACTAAATGCTCCTTTGGCTTGATTTAATACTTTGTTAAATTCATTAGTACCTTTTTGTACTGTATCCATATCAAATGCAGTACCAAACTGTTTGTTTAATTCTGCAATTTTGTTTTCACTTTGTTCAAATTGTGCGATTGCTGATGCCATTTGTTTTGCACTTTCATCGCCAATAGCCGCTAATGATTTAATCCTTGCTTTTTCTTGACTACTTAAATTACCTAAACTCATTGTTAGGTCTGTTACCATCTGTTGTGATTGTTCTTGTGTTAATGTTCCGTCTTGTACAGCACTAATGTATTCATTCATTGGTCCTGCTAAACTTGGTAATGCAGTAATATAACCAACTGCTTCGTCAGATAGTCCAATGGCTCCTGCCGCCGCGGCATCTGTAAATGCGGTTGCTATACCTTGCCCTGCTTGACCACCTAATGCCGCCATACCACTAGCAAATACTTCAATACCACCCATGACCTGGTTTCTAATACCACTGTTCATAGTTAATAGTGTTGAAGTTAATAGACCGTTGTTTTGTGTTAAACTGCTTACAAATGTTTCTAGTTCTTCTGAACTTACTCCAAGTGCTTGACTATAAACTCTTTGTGCAGTAATTGTGCCTTGTACTGTTCTATTTAAAGCACTTTGACTAACGTTACTTAAATCCATTACGTTTTGTCGTCTTTGTAATCCTTCACTAAATGCGTCCATAGAATCTTCAAAACTCATACCAAGTTCTTCTGACATGTCTGCCGCATACTTCATTGTGCTTTGGAATTTACCAAACCCTGCTGTAGCAACTACGTTAGAATTAGCGGCAATAAGTTGTGCCGCTCCTTCAAAACCTGTACCTAATGCACCCAATCCTGCTATTGCTTCTGTGGCACCTTTACCTACTTCAGCATAGGTAGTGTTAAAACCAACTCCTGATTTAGTAAGTTCGTTTAATTGGTTACCTGCACCTAGTAATGCATTTCCTATATATGCACCTGCACTAGATACTGCACCAAGTAATACACCACCGGCTACTACAGCCTTATCTGCCATCCAACCTAAGTTATTACCTAGTTTTTCACCGTCTGATTCTAATGCGTCTGCTACTTTGTCAAAAAGTCCTTTAGGACCTTCTGCTTGAAATTCTTTTAATGCTTCTTTGTTTTCTTTTACTCTATCAGCAAGGTCTTTACTTGCTTGTAAGGCTTCTTTGTCTATTTTCTCTTTTTCTTTTACTGCGTCTTTAGTGTCCTTGTTGCCTTCTTTAATCTCTTTGAACATCTTGTCCGTTAAAGCCTTCATCTCATTTTCGTAGGCAACTGACTTATCACCTGTTTTACCTAAGGCTATAACAGCCGCCAATACTTCCTTCTGAGTCGTTTCTAAGGCCCATGTAGGTAGGGAGATATTATTCCCATCATTTAGCATTATATCTATTTTATCGGACATGCCAATATTTATCAGAAAAAGTTAAAACTAGTTTTATTGGCACAGAATTTATTAAAACATGTTATAATGATGATAAATAAATACAGTTTTAATTCTACAATATAATCAGGAGATTAAATGACAGAACAAATACAGAATAATCCGTTAAGTGCTTATTTTAGAGCACCTAAACTATACACCGAGATTCCAAGTGGTGGAAAGTTTTACGGTCCAGAGATACTAACAGTACCTGAGAGTGGTGAATTTGCAATTTACCCAATGACAACTAAAGATGAATTACAACTTAAAAATCCAGATGCATTGTTAAATGGAGAAGCAGTAGCAAACTTAATTAAAAGTTGTGTTCCTGAAATTAAAGATCCTAAGGCAATGTTTAGTGCTGATGTCGATGCATTACTAATTGCAATTAGAGGTGCAAGTGGTGGTGACGATGTTGAAGTCATTGCAGAATGTCCTGAATGTAACACATCTACTACAGTTAATGTAAGTGTTCAAGATAGTTTAAGTTCTATGGTGTCATTAGACGATGAATACGAAATTGATATTTCAAATGGTTTGAAAATTACTGCTTTACCTTTCAGTTATGCAAATACTATTAAGGCAGGAGTAGCCAGTTTCCAAAGTACAAGAAGTATGCAAAGTATTTCAGAACTAACAGATGACATGGAACGTTTAAGTGCATTCAACGAAAGTTTCGTAAAACTAGCAGATTTAAACTTTGAATTATTAGTTGATAGTATCAAAAGTGTTGTTTATCAAGACGCAGAAGGCAAATCTATTAAGATAAACGACAAAGCAATAATCAGAGACTTCCTAGAAAATACAGAAAATACTACAGGTAAAGAAATCGAAGAATTTATTAATGACGTTAATGGTAAAGGTGTAAAAAACGAAGTTGCAATAACTTGTGAAAACGAAGAATGCAAAAACGAATTCACTTCGCCAATTAACTTTGACCCTGTAAATTTTTTCACGGCTTCCTAGGCACAGCCGAACCTGAAGAAGTTATTGGGTTCCTTGGACAGTTAGATAAAGACCAGAAAAAAATTCTGAAGCAGGTTGCAGAACTTACTATTTTTAGTGAAGGCTCAGTATCTTATACTGAAGCCTGGCACCTGTCTCCTATTGAAAGAGAATATCTCATTCGTACATTAAACAGATATAACAAAGCCAAGAGTGGCGATAAGTCTGGTGGAGATGAATGGATGGGAGATGACTTATAAACAAAAAACCTAGCACGTCTGCTAGGTCTTTTTTTAACAACTCTTTGTTTCATCATATATTCATCTATTTAGTTATGGTAGCCTTTCCTCGCCTTAGACGTCTCTTCGGTTTAGACACTCACTACCGGGAGTGTTAAAATTGGAAATAATATCCAACTTCGATACTGTTATAGTTCTCAGTATTGAAATTACCTTGTAGATAAAAGTTGCCAAACACATGTGAGACATTAAACTTTCCTACTGTCATTTCTTGATTGTAATTATACGACAAAATGTCTGCAAAGTCAATCGAAGTATTATTTAATGTTTCATAATGGTCAATACCTAAACCAAAATTAGTTGTTCCATACTTACTATGTAAACGATAATTTATATCAGCAAACACTTTTGCATCATTTACATCAAACCCTTTAACTGCAACATTATAGTCACTTTGTTTTTCTTCAAAGCCAGATACTTTAGTTGTGCTAACTTCAAATCCAAATGTAGCATACATGTTATTGTTTATAGGCTGTAAGTATTCTACAAAATTACTAACAGTTGTATATTTAACATCTGCATTACCTGTGCCAAACCACATTGTATCATTGAATGCTTCTAATTTGTTTTTAACAAGAGTCATTCCAATATGCCATTGTTTTATTTCTTTGTCAAGTATTGCAATTTCTCCTCTACTATCTCCTGCTAATTTACCTAGTGTAAATCCCCAACCATTTCCTAACTCTTTATTAAAAGCAATTAATTGAGAGTTTTCAACTGACTCGCCAAATACTTTTGTACCTCTTGTTTGCTTTCTTAAATCATCAAATAGCAATTTACTTTTAAAAATAGTTTCTGCATATCCTTGTGGCTTTGTCATAATGTCTTGATACATTTCAGCATAACTAGGTGGATCTAATACTTGGAAAAATGTAAGTGTATCTGTGTCTCTATTATTAGTAGAGTTTGTAGCACCTATAAAGTCATACCAAAACTTACCATCTATTTCAACAGGATGATATACTCCTCTATCAGAAAACTCTGGAAAGTCATCATACATTGTAAATGTTCCATCGCCATTATTAATAAGTGCGTATGTACCTCTTACTTTGTCAACAACATCCATATCACCGTCATGGTCAAAATCTACTAGAACTAAATCACCGTCACCATTCCAAAATACAGTACCATTACCGTCTATATATGTTGTATCTGGATTAGCAGTAGAACTAACATCACTAAAACTTGTGCCGTCTAAGTTTTTAAAGAACTGTATGTATCTACCTTGATAATAAGGGTCGTGTTTAGTAGATGCTAACACAATGTCAACAAAACCATCACCGTCAAAGTCAAATGCTTTCATATCATTTGCCATACCATTTGCACCAAAATAGTTTGCAGGTAATTCAACTACTGTTCTGTTTCTCCAATCATTTGTGCCGTCATTATAAAATACTGCACCAGCACTATTTGTAACTTGATTTTGATATGAACTAGATCCAGGTCTTTGCCAACCTACTGCAACATCACCGTGTCCGTCATTATCAAAGTCGGCAATAACAGCCGATGTGGCAAAATTGTTATCTCCAAACATACCCATACTAGGAAATTTTGTATTAGTAGTAAAGTTACCACTACCATCATTAATTAACATAATCCACGGATGTGTTCCTAAATGTCTAAGACTTTCATCTGCATAGGTATCCCATACAGGAATGAATATGTCGTTGTCGCCATCTCCATCTACATCTCCATAATCTGAATCATGTGCCCAACAATTACTTTTACAAAGACTAGAAAAAAGTGGCAACTGATTACTTTTATTATGAAGTTTTCCATTGTCGCTTAATAACAAACTAATGTTTTGATATATGTCGTCCATACCATCGCCATTAAAGTCTGCAACTAACATGCCAGTTGGGTTACCTGAATCGTTTGAGCATTCAGAACCCATAAAACAATGTGTACCGTCTGCAAATATAGATTGGTCTAATTCAAAGTGTCCAGTTCCATCATTAATCCATGCAAATAAATTACTATCAGGTAACCAATCACTATTACTATCACCTGCCCAATGCATTAAGTAAAAGTCTTGATGACCGTCACCATTGATATCACTTTCAAACACATCATAAGTTTGTATAAAGTTAGTTTGTGTTGTGCCTTCATCAGCATGTCCAGTTCTATCACTAGTACCATTTATAGTAGTTCTAAAAAAGCCGTAGTCTTCAATATAATACTTTTCAGTTTTGGCTGGTAATCCAGTCGTAGTAAAAGGTGTCATATCGTAAGTAACAGTTACCTCAGAACTGGTACCACTGACGTTAGGGGCATAAGTGTCGGTCCAACTTGCGAAAGCGATGCGTTGGTCGGTGGGTGTGCTAGTTTGCGGCGCGACTGCGACGCTCGGCGTAGCGGGGGAACTACCTCCACCACTTGATGCACAAGCACCTAAAAACATAGTTCCTACAACTATACATATATTAAACAATTTCATATTACTCCTTGTGTTACGGCTAATACAACAAGACCTACAAGTAGTAGGTCTATAGCCTTTGTGATAAACTTATTAACAGTATTCTTTGACATGCTTACAGTTCCCCCTATATGTATATCCAGGACAACTACATGTTCCTTTTTCTGTATCTAAACTGTATGTGTTACCTTTTGAACCTTCTATTAACTTCACGTGAGGTTCGTTAGTTATTTCTGGGTAACTACCAATCTTTTTAAACTTACGTCTTGCTTTACTAAATTGTGTGCTTGGCACATTTAATACTTGAAGTTCGCTTTCTGCATTAGGCTGATATGCAACAAGTTTACCGGCAGAGTTCACATGGTATATGCCATTATTGACTTTATACTTGCCCCAGTCAGTAACTTCTTGTAGTATCTCAATCATTAAGCAACTTCCATAGTAGTTTCAGCGAATGCTTTAACTTGTTTTGTGATATCTTCGAAACCCATACTAGCAACAATATGGAAAGTACCATTGTCAACATCTTCTACAATGTCACCAACACTTAAAGAGTGCATGTCACGGTAAGTAACAACTTCACCATCTTTTCTAGTAACAGTTTTCATTTTGTAATCAAATACATGAGCATCGAAAACAACGTCTTCGCCTTTGCCGTCATTAGCATCTTCATCAAAGTATCTGCCATTGTGGATAGCAAATACGCCTTCCAAACAATCACATAACCATTTCTCACCATCAGAAACTAGACCACCGTCTTTTCTAACACTACAAACATGTGTAAAAAAGCCAAAGTCTGTGTCTAGGAACTTCTCAGTATCACGGAAACTATGACGAAGTCTCATACTTGCTTCGTATATTGGATACTTTTCTTCGCCACCTGTGTGACCACGACCGTTAGTATTAACATAGTTAATAACTTCGTCGCTTAATTTGATTTGATATACTTTATACATAAAAACACTCCTACCTGTTTTTGTTAATATGCATACTATTATACTGGTTTTTAGGGTAAAGTCAACCTTTTTTACCAAAAAAAGTGGTATTTTTTTGTTAAATATAGGTATGAACATGCACAAAATAATGGGTATTTTACGAGAAAACCGTAAAAAACTGCATATTGCTGGGGAAATGCTTAATCAACACTTATGTAAAGCAGAGTCAGTATATGAGGATTTACCTGAATATTTTACTGCAAAATACCAAATAAAGCCTGATACTATATTGGG
>Ga0115011_10002269_pt1 | contig 13407 bp, 19 predicted proteins | sample TroAtlMetagenome_2_FD_88705 | JGI IMG/M metagenome (GOLD analysis project Ga0115011, IMG submission 88705) | Marine eukaryotic phytoplankton communities from Atlantic Ocean - Tropical Atlantic ANT8 Metagenome | ecosystem: Environmental > Aquatic > Marine > Oceanic | place: Tropical Atlantic... | reverse complement strand
GTTAAGAGAAATTAAAGGTTTAATAAAAGAGTTAATCAATGGCAGTTAAAAACATAGCAGTAACGGATACGCTAGAAACATTTAGAACCACATTTAACGATTTGTGTCTAAATGACTTTGGTGATAAAGCGAATCTATCGGCTTCAATTACGGCAACAAATTTAGTTGACGCAATGAATGAAACGATTAGTATTGCTACATCTACTGCTGGTTGGAAAATAGAAGACTCTTCATCAACACAACAGATAATTGGTGGTGGAGATACTTTAACCGTATTAGGTACTTCAAATGAAATTGAAGCAGTTGTAAGTGCAACAGACACATTAACAATTGGTTTACCAGCTGCCGTTTCTATTACAACCTCTGTAACAGCACCAACAGTATCAGGTGGAAATTTATCAATAGCAAGTGGTTCTATAACAGACACTAGTGGTAATATTTCTTTTGGTAATGAAAATTTAACTACTACAGGTACAATAAATGGTGGTGCAATTACTGGTACAAGTATTACAGGTTCAGGTGCAACTCACACATTAGGAACAATAGAAATTTCAGGTAACACAATCAGGTCTACTGATTCATCTATGTTGATTGTTAATGATAATATAACAATTAATAATTCTTTAGTAGCTGGTGTTACAACATTAAATCCTAGTGGTACATCAAATATCACATCATCATCTGGATTTACAATTTTCGGTTCTTCTATTGTATTAGCAACAGGAAAATTAATTGCTTTTGAAGGCGCTACAGACGATTCCTTTGAAACATCATTAACTGTAACAGACCCGACAGCAGATAGAGTTGTTACTATACCTGACGAAACAGGTACAATTATAACAACTGGTTCTACAGACGCAGTTTCAGAAACTATGATGGCTAATGACGCAATTGGTTCAAATGAATTAAAATCTGTAGTGTCATTAATTATTTACAATTCATCTGGTACTCCGTTAAAAACAATTTACGGCGCAGGTGCTTAAAAATGGAAATAGATAATGGCAGTAAGAACACCTTTATACAATAATTCAGGTAATTTACAACAAATGACCACAGCGATGGTCACGGAGATTGTTCAACAAGCAGTTTATCAATATTCAACTGACCCCTCGGTTGTTTTAAGTGTTGTAAGTTCTGGTGGTAGTTTGGCAGGATTGTCAGACACTAGATTACAGGCAGGCTCCCATTCAACAAGTGCTACTTCAGCACCAGGTGAAGGAACAACAGCAGAGCCTTCAACAGTTACAGTTTCATACGATAAAATAACATCAACAAGTACAGGTGGTTCTGATACTACAGATAGCGGAACAACTTTTCCAGTTTATCTTGACGGTTTAAATAATGTTCAAGCAATGTCTAAACAAGATATGTTGGATACATTTATTCATCCAGCAATTGACTTGTTAACAAATGCTAGTACAGGAACAGACCAAGCAGGTACTTATCAAATATCAACAAGTGCAAGTTTAGCAGGCAATACCGAAGTTAGTGGTTCAAGTACGGCAGTTTTTGTTGATACAAGAGCAGACACAAGCGCTTATAGTTCTGGTGGTATACCAGAAACATTAGACCAACCTACTACAATCAATTCTTATTATTTACAAAGAATAAATGGTAGTGATAATTCATATACTTTACCAATGATAATTGATGGTAGCAATCATATACAAGTTTCGCCTGAAACTACATTTGAAACATTATTAAAAAATATGGTAAAATATTCGGCAGTAAATGATACAGGTTATACTATAAGTTATTCAATAAATGGTTCAGGAAATAATAGAGGTTCTGGTATGGTAGATACTAGACTAGATGGTTCTGGTAATCATCAAACTAGATTTGTTAATGCAAATGATTATAGAGCTCAAGAATTTCCAAACGGTACGGCACAAACGATAAATACTTATTACTTAAAAATAAATAAATCTTAATTATGAGAACACATGAATATATTAGTTACAGGCCATAAAGGCTTCATAGGCAAAAACCTATTTCCTAAATTACAATCCAGATTTTCTGATAATATCATTGGTTTAGATATTAAAGACGGAAATGATTTACTCACATGTGAATTACCAAAGGCAGATGTAATCATACATTTAGCAGGCCTATCTGGTGTAAGACAATCATTAGATAATCCCACAGAATATTGGAAACAAAATGTTATAGTAAGTCAAAGACTATTTGACCACTATGCAGGTAAAAGAATTATGTATGCTAGTTCAAGTACGGCATACGAGCCTTGGAGAAATCCTTATGCATTAAGTAAACATGCAATTGAACAGATTGCACCACCAAATAGTTTAGGTATGAGATTTACAACTGCTTATGGACCTGGTGGTAGAGAACAAATGTTAATACCAAAGATATTGAGAAATGATATTAAATGGATTAACACTAATCATAAAAGAGATTTTATTCATGTAGAAGATTTAATTGACGCCTTACAAATGTTAATATCAGAAAGACATATCAATGGTATTATAGATATAGGTTCAGGTGTTTCACATAAATTAACGGACTTAATGCAACATTTTGGTATTGATTTTGAAAGTCGTATAGGTGGAGAAAATGAAAGACTTGATAACAAAGCTAATATAGAGTTGTTAACTAAATACAATTGGAAACCATTTTATGATTTATATGATTATATTGGAAAAAATAGGAGTGTGAATTAATGCAAGTAACAAAAGATAACTTTATTACTGCTCGTTATATAGATAATGAAAAAAAGAATGTAGAAATTTTATATAAAGACGGCGATAAAAATATATCACATATTATAGAACACGATATCCAACATCCTGATTGGGAAGAGTTAATGGCAATTACAAGTATAGATGAATTACATGCTAATACTCACGCTTATATAAAAGCTTCACAAAAAGATTTTAAAAAAATGGTGATGAAAATTGCCAAAGAAGAGGGTCTTGTAAAAGAAGTGGTCGCAGAGTTAAGTACCAAATTTTATGATGAAGTGTTTGAATTCTTTTTTAATTATGATGATAAACAAAAAGAAATGTTATTTAACTTTAAGTTGTTTATATTTGAAAAAGAGTTTGTTAAGAATAGTACGGATACAGAAACTAAAGCTATAATGAGAAAGGCACAATCACCAATTGAAGTGATGAATGCCGTTATGAAGTTGAAATAAAATACTTCTTCCACCAACCGTCCCAACCATCTTCCATTAATATTTTTCTTTGATTGAATAAACAGATATTGTAGTTGGTATCTTCCTCATCATATTCTTTACCTCTTATAGAATAACAGACTTTATCATAAGTCTTATACTCAATATTTTCATATAGAAACTGGTCAATACCTCTATTGTATTTTAACATATAATACTCGGGGTCTTCCATAAATTTGGTATAGATGTGAGATTGGTCTCCATACCAAGAGATTACAGAGGAGTTTAATGGTGTGTGCTCTGGCGCCCTCCACCACGCATGTAGGAGAGTAAAGTCACTTCTCAATAAATCTGGAACAGGACCTTTTATTACTAAATCTAAATCAAAGTACAAGTTTTGGCCATCTCTAAACTTATCAAACATTTGTAGTTTATTAAACCAACTATCATACTTTTCATCTCTAATTACTTCAAAACTATCATACTTTAAACCAGAATAGTTATCAATCATATGTTTTAGATTGTCAACATACCATTCTCCAAATTTAACACCTGTGTTTACTGCTATTATTCTCATTGTAAATGTTCCTCTCCAAATGCCCACAATCTCTCTTTACACCATACACAATTTCTACAAGGTTTTTGGCCGTTGTCTGTTTCATCTGGAAAACCAATACAACTTGCAGTAAGAGGAAATAAAGTATCTAGTACACCATATTTTTCATACATCATTTTTACATAACTCTTATCTTCTTGTACAAAAGGTGAATACACAGCTCTTTTAGGTATATTACCCCATAAAAAATGTGGTCTTTCTCTCACATTTCTTCTAGGTTCTATTACACCATGACCTGTATCAATATCCATTTTAAATTTTTTAATTGCTTCTTCGGGTGGATTAGATGTCATACCATTAAGTGTTATTGTAAATTTATGTTCTTTCCATAACTTTGTTTCTTCTTCATGGTGAGCAACACTTTTAGGGTCTTTAGTCCAATCCCATTTTTCACTTGTTTGAAATTTACTTGTTGTTGTAGTATATCTAAATGTGTGGTGAGGTAATATATTTACATTAGGATAACTTTTCTTTACAAATGAATAAACATCCATTGCATAGAATATACTATCAGGTCTCCTTGTATCAAAACCAGACCAAGGTATAAAAGTCTTATCTGGTAATACATCACACGCATGATAGAACATTATTGCCGAGTCAGCACCACCAGATAGTGATACGGCTATCTTTGTTGCCTTTTTTATATGTTCATTGTTTACATCTATCATTAATACTTACCAAATCCCCAATGTTTCTCTTTACACCAATAACATCTTTTACATGGTTTAGTAAAAAAGTTTGTATCTTCAGCATATGCAATACAACTCCAAGTAAGAGGCTCTAGTGTATCTAACAAGTTATGTTTCTTATATTGTTCATAGATATATTTTTTATCTACATTTGCCCATGGTCTTATAAGATATGCATTGAAAGGTTTAATTAATTCTTTAATAGGTTTATCTTTATAATGGCTTCTAACTTCTTCATGCCAACCTCCAAATTCTTCTAATACTTCTTTAGGTGGATTTGCTGTACGACCTTGATAAAGATATTTAATTTTATACTTTAAACACCATTTCTTTAGTCCGTCGGAATCTTTCTTACTCTTCGGAATCTTGTAGTCTTTGGTGTTATCCCAGGTCAACATGTCGTTTATCTTTATTGAGGGAAACGAGTTTCTTAAAAAGTTAATTATATTCTGTATGTTTTCTGGTGATGTAGGTCTTGTATTGTCTATACCATGTAAAGGATAAACAACAGTATCTTTATTGTTATCAGATATCTCTTTGCATAACAACCAAGTCATCAATGACGAGTCTAAACCACCAGACATACTAATTGCTATTTTATCTGTATCTTCAAGCATACCAATTATCCTTTATCCAACCAAACTTATCTTCATAATCATGTATGGTATCTTCAGGTTCAGCACCAGCAAAGTGTACCATTTTAATATCAGGATGTGGTTTGTCTAATATCATATAATCTTTATCAAACAACTCCATGTATTGCATTTGATTAAATGTGTTTCTTTTATCTTCACTATTTACTTTACACACCCATTCGCCAGGCATATGAGTAATTTTAACATTATTTCTTTTACAACAATCTTCTACATAGTTTTGTTCGCCATAATATTTGTAGTGAACAGTACCATTGTTATAATAATACAATTGCCATTTATCTCTACTCTTTGCAGAATAACTAAACTCGTCCCATACAAACTTTAAACTACCTGATTTAAATTTATACCAACCACCATTTAATCTAACAGTATTGCCTGAATTGGGGTCACCTTTTTTCCACCATTTTCTGTAAGTGACTATTTCATTTTCTTTAACTGGCCAATTAATCATATCTGTTATATCGCCCACAATAATTTGGTCAATATCCATAACTATAATATCATCATCTGGTTGTTGACCACCAAATAATGGACTAAAGAATTTTAATTTATGCCAATGTATCTTTATGTCAGACCATTTTGGTAACATAATAATTCTATCAGCTTCTACTTCTTTTGTATCACTTAAACAGATAAACTCAAAAGGTACTTTACAATTTCTTTTTAAACTATGATACAGTTTTGTTACATAATCTGGTCTATACTTACCCTCAAAATATACTGTAAAAATTCTTATCATTTAACTACACCTTTAAACTCTTGTTTTGTACCACAATATCTTTTGCAGACATCTGGTGCTTTATCGTAATCTTTTGTTATTGACTTTTTAAAATCCAACCATTCGTCTGATAGTAATATTTCATCAATACTATCTATATTATTTAAATGTAAATTGGGGTTAAACAACTTATACAATTCTTTATCCGATTTTGGATTTATTGTATCACACCAACAACATGGCAGTAAAAAACCTTTTGCTGAATAAGCATAGTCTTTACTTTGTTTACCTTTTTCACACCTTGGATTTATTTTCATATCCTTTTCTTTCAATATAATACTCTTTATTTTTAGGCATTAATGGGTCGCCTTCCCAAAACCTAGATGATTTCTGTAGTTCTAATATTATGTTATTATCTTTTGCCAGTTGTCTAGCCTCTTCTATATCGTTTTCATTATAACTGAATATTAAGTATTGCCATTTAACTGATAGTCCCATTTTAGAGGCTATACAAGCCATCTTAAACAGGTGTTCACCATCTTGGTTTTTTCTATACTTATGACTGTCTTTAGGTAGACCATCTATACCAAATGTCCAATATGCGTCTGTATTTGCTTCAAATGCTTTTCTATACCACTCTTCTTTTTTGTGAGAGGCGGCTGTGTGTATTACTGTTTTTCTACCCTTTAGTAGTTTTAAAAATTCTATGAATTGTGGATGAAATATAGGGTCTGATATTTGACCACAAAAGTAAATTTCTTCAAAGTAATCAATAACCTTTTTAAAATTTTCCATAGTCATATCTTCACCAGGTACTTTTATACCTCTTGACGCAAAGATAGCCCTATTACATCTTTGACATTGTAAAGTACATCTATGTGTTATGTCAAGGTTTATTTTAGGAAATCTGGCCATAATTTTTTCCAATCAAAGTTTCTGTTTGCAGATAACCTTTCAATATAATCAAATGCTTGGGTTAGTAAAGTTTCATCACCATCTAATTTTAGGTGTGTTCTTATCAACTGAAATCTATCTATACCTCTATTATCAAATAAAGGCATTTTATAATATTCTAATAGTTTATCTTTTGTTTTTCTTGGTAAGTTTTTAATAGATAAAAAACGAGGCGTACTCACTATACTATTAAAGTTCATATGTAGACCAAAATTATCTCTATAATATTTGTAAATATCCCATAGGTCAGATATGTTTAATATTGATATTGTACAATTTAAATCTATTCTAAAACCACTATCAATCATTTCTTTTAGGTTTTTTTCAAATTGTTCAACCTGTAAAGGATATCTTATCCATGATAATTTATCTTGGTAGTGGTCACAAGATACACCCCATATAATACTCTTAAATTTATCTTCTATTTCAAATACAGAATGATTTTTATATCTCAATTCGGTTAAGTTAGTGTCATATACTAATTCTATATTTTTTGCATGTTCAGGTGGTATTCTTTCTATTAGTTCCCAATGTTTAGGTAACTGTAGTGGTTCGCCACCTGTGATATGAATTTTGTTTACCTTTTCAATATTGTCAATAATATCATTTACAATCATATCATATTCTTTATGTTTGACTGATTCAAATTTACTTGATGAAAAGAAATCCCACCCCTCAGGATAGATTTTATTCATTTCATTTCTTCTAGTGGATGAATTGTAAGGTATACACATATAACAACTCAAATTACAAAATGTACCGTTAATTCTTAATTTAAGATTAACTTTATCTACATGAGTTGGCATATCATATTGATATTGTCTTAATTTTCTTTGTCTGTAGGACTCACCATCAGGATTAACTTCTTCTTGTTTATAACAAGTAACACATTCTGGTAGTTTTGTACCACTTAATACTTTATCTCTTTTATCTTCCAATTCTGGAGAGTTAAAATACTCAAATGGTTTGTGTGTTTGTGATTTGTATTTCCTTGATGTGTCAGTTGACCTTGCGTGGCAACATAGACGATATTCGCCGGAACTATCAGCGTATATTTCATTAAAAATCAGAGGGCAATAACTTCCATTATCTTTCATCATATCAGCTATATTTATCCGTTATAAATATAGGTATGTTTGATTATAGTATGTTGAAGGCGATATCTAAAATTAGTGATGACCAAAAGGTCAAGTCTATTGTTAATTCACTAAATCCAAACCAAGAGGTTAGTAAGACCTGGTTGGTATCAGAATCAATAAAATATTTCCAGTTATTTGAGAAACCAAGATTTTTGGTGGCTGCAGGTTGGTATGGTAATTTGGCAAATAAATTGTCAGACCATGGAGAAGTATTATCATTTGATAAAGATTCTCAATGTAAGGAAATAGGAGAAAAACTATATCCTAAAGTTAAATTTAAAACTTATGATATGATAGATTATAGAAGTGTGAAAGAGCATGATATAATTATTTGTACTTCTTGTGAACATATAGAACAGGATATTTTAAACGAGTTTATTGCTAGAAGAAGAAAAGATGACTCTATTGTAATTTTACAATCAAACAATTATACATCTTTACCAGAACATATTAATTGTGTCAAAGATGAAAATGAATTTGCAGATAAAACAAAGTTAAAAATGATACATTACAAAGGCAGTTTACAATGTGATGGTTTCAAAAGATTTATGATTATAGGTGCATAATGTATAATAATTTACTATCATACGGTGATTTTATTCAATTAAAGAATTTTTGCAATTCAAAAGAATTGTTGGAAGAAATAAAAGAATTTGAATGGAAACAATATAACCCCAGAAAAAATATAAACAGATATGGTTTAAGTGTAACTAGTGAAGACGGTAGTTTAAATGGTAAAGATTTAGATAGTTTATATGAATTATCAAAAGAAACAGGTAAAGTTTATGATGAAGATAGTTTTACCGTATTAACAGATGTTTACCATATGAGTAAACAAGTTAAAAAATTAATTGACCCATGGAAACCATGGTTATGTAGAACACACTTTTTAAATTTTAAAAAAGGTGGTTATTTTCCACCACATATAGATAGTTATAAGTTTGGTGAACAAAAGTTTATAAGACTATTAGTACCAATTAAAAAGTGTAATCCTAGTTTTTTATACTTTGTATATGAAGATAAGTTATTAAACTTTAATAGAGGTTATACATATTTTTTGAACACTAATAAAAAACATACTATCTTTTCTTTTTCAGATGATAGTACAATGTTAGTGATGAATATAAAATGTTGCAAGGAATCAATTGAACAGATACATAATTTGATGTTATGGAAATAAAACATATTACAGAAGCAGAGGCATTAGAATTTGTAAAGAAACAAAACCATAAGGATAAATGGCATAGTGACTTTCATTATTGGAAAAAACATTTAATTGTTCTTGCAAATATTTGGCCTCAACTTAAACAATTTTATAAAGGTGCTGGTAAATGGTTAGGATATTTTGATAAAGAGTTGAAAGGTGTTTATTGGTACAACAAGAGTGGTGATGATATATATGATGGATATTTGATATCTAGTAAACCTGGTGTAGGTATAAAATTAGGTAGATATCTTGATAATAAGATTGTATGGAAATATAATTGGTCTTTATGTGATGAAAAATATTTAAACTTCAATAAACGATTAAGATTTGAAGTGAAAGACAAAGGTAAAATAGAAGATAGGGAAGTGTTTTTATTATGGCGACAAAGGAAATATTAAGTTTTAGTAAAATACATACTGGTGCTGAACAAGTAGTTACTGCCAAGTATGATGAGTTGCTAATGAGTGATGGTAAGATTTACAAAGATACTATGTCAGGTCTTTGGAATGTTTCTTTAGGTTATTCAAATGATAATATAAAACAGGCAATGATGAATCAAATGGTTAAACTTCCATATGCGAGTAATTTTTCTGGTTATCATAGTAAGACTGCTGAAGAATATGCTAGTACAATTTGTAAAAGAACAAATATGAGTAGAGTATATTTTACAAATAGTGGAAGTGCAGCTGTAGAAACTGCTATAAAATTATCAGGTAAAGAGATTGCAGTTTGTGGTAAACATAGTTATCATGGCTCTACTATATTAAGTTCTAACGCAAGTGACCAAGATATTAATAAATTTTGGGGCATACAAAATCCTATGAGTGTTCATAAGTTTGAAGATGTTGATGATTTAGTTAGTATATGTAGAGGTCTTTATGATATGTCATTTGTTATAATAGAACCGGTCGTAGGTGCAGGAGGTGTTTATGATTGGGACCCCGAAATATTTACAGTATTAAAAGAATATCAAGATAAAGGTGGTGTAGTAATATTTGATGAAACTGTAACCGGCTTTGGTAAACTAGGTACTATGTTTGCATTTGAAAAATTAAATTTTGAACCAGATATGATAGTGTTAGGTAAAGGTATTACTAATGGTTATTTTCCTATGGGTGCATGTTTAATAAATGAAAGAATAGAAAAGAATATCAAAATGTTTAATCACGGTTTTACATATTCAGGACATCCTGTTGGTTGTGCAGCTGCTTTAGAAACATTAAAAGAATTAGATAAGATAGATTTAAACCATAAACAAATTGATGGTGTTACTAGACAATATGGTTGTATGGGTGCAATTGATTTTGAATCACCAAAACAATCATTAACATTTATTAAGAATATGAGAGAGGCGGGTTATATATTGGAAGATGGTTCTGAAAATGTATCAACTGCTGTATTTTGTTTACCTTATATTTTTAAAGACCATGATTTATTTGAGGAGGCGATAAAAGAATGTATTTAACACCATCATATACTATACAATTTCCCGAAGTCAAAAGAGTTATTGCTCACTATTACAATAAGATATATGACCATGACAATTTAATAAAAAATAAACATAATATACAAGAAAGATTTATAGACAATTTTGTCGCATGGTTCAACAAAGGACATTTTAAAGTAAAAGGTTTAAGAGATTTCAAACATGTGTATATAACCAATGGTGTATCAGAGGCTATCAACATGGCAATTACTGAACACCGTTTAAGACCAGAGGTAGTATCAGATGATTATCCAGGTTATATTGCTCAATATTTAATGATTAGAAAAGCAGGTATTACATGTACAAACAATACACCATTTATTAGTCTACCTTTTTATGATACAGCAGCTGAACATCCACAAACAAAAAGATTTTTAGATACAAATGAAACCTTTGTGGATTTAGCATGGGCAGGTGGTAGTGGATTGAAAAAGACTTATGATTTAAGTAAGGTTGGATATGTTGCATTTAGTTTTAGTAAGATGTTTGGTATTCAATATCATAGAATAGGTATACTATTTTCAAAGAAACCAATCAACACCTTGGAAATGTTCAAAAAGGAAGCTTATGTCAATCTTGCTGGTGTTGATTTAGTAAATCAATTAATGTCATTTTCACCATCTTATTTCTATGATAAATATAGGGGTACAGCAGACGAAATATGCAAACGATTAAATCTTGAAACTACACCAAGTTTATGGTTTGGTAGAAAAGACAACAAAAAGGTGCCATTATTAGATGAATGGCTTAAGATATGAGAAACGAAACTAAAGAATTTTTTGACTATACACAGAGTCTACCATTTAAAGATATAACTCATTTTTGGGATATACCTCATAAAGAGATGTTGGATGAAATTAAAACAGTTGATGAGAGTTATTGGCGTAGACCATTTGACGCTGATAATGACCAGATAGATAGAATGAAACTAGATGATAAAGAAAGTGTCAATCATTATCCAGGTCTTAAAGGTGATTTAATAGAAGCTCATGGTTGGAAAAGTTTATGTTTCTTAAATGAAACAGGTAATAGTAAAGACCAGATTAACAGATTTCCTGCTGTATTCAATACAGCTGGCGACTACAAGGCAACACTAAAGTATTTTCTTGACAATAGAAAATGGACAAATGTTGCAGAGTTTAGTCCTACTTTGGTTAAGTTTTTCAAAGAAGTGATTAATAAGTATATGCATGTTGGCCAAATATTTGTAACACGACTAGAAGGTGGTGGTGTGATTACTGAACACAATGATGTTCCAGAGGACACTAAACATCTATTAGGTGGTGAACAAGTGCATATGTTTGATATGTTAAACACTTTTAATTTGTGTTTAAATCATGTCGAATCTTGTTATGGTGTATTTGATAATAAAATTATACCAGCATATGATGGTTGTTTGAGATGGACAAATGTAGGTAAAAAACATTGGGTGGTCAATATGAATAGAAAACCACAATATCAGATTATATGGCAAGGTATATACAAAAAAGATTTTAGACGATTAGTAATGGAGAATAAATAGTATTATGGCAATTAAAAACAATCACGAATTCTATCCTTTAGATTCAGCATATCAGGAAAAACATAAAGAGTTATTTGCTTTTTTTGAAAATCTAGGTGTAGATATTGAAATCAACCAAGACTTTACAGGTTTAAAAACCTTACTATTAAGTAAAGATAAAGATGATTATCCTTATGACTTTGACCCAGCATTTGAAACTAAAATGGACAATAACACAGCTTTTGTTTTATATGCAAAAATTGGTGATGAGATAGTTGCCACATATGCAGCTAAAAAATTAGCAATGACAACATTTATTGAGGCAATGAAAGAAAAGTTTCCAGGTACATATGAAGATGTATCAGATATTCTTGGTACTTCAGCATACAGTTCTTGTCAATGGGTTTCAAAAGACCATAGAGGCAAAAAACTAGGACGAGTTTTAGACCATCTTAAAAAACATATTTGTTTTGATTTGATGAAGTGTACAAATAATTATGCAATACATAAAGAAGCATTAGCAGATTATCATACAGAGCATTTAGGTTATAGTAATACTGAAAAACTTGCTTTGATACCAAATGGTGATGTCGGTGGTGCTGGTGAAGTAATTGATAAAATATACAATATCACTTACACGACTATTTCGGAATGGGAAGCAAAACAAAGTGATATTAAAACATTATACTCTTAAGCCAACTGATTTAGAATCCAAACACATATCACAAATACATGAAATAATCTTTAAGGTTATTGAAGATAAAAAAGATGAGTATTGGAAAAACTATGTTGATTATTCTGTCTTTGAACATACAGCAATAACCATAGGATTAATAGATGAACAAGTAAAAACATTTTCATCTATCTATAATAGAGAATTTTACGGTGATGGTGTTTATAGACTGTTTAACAGATTTTTAGTAAGTGATGATATAAGAGAAATAGGTGGTTCAAAGACATATGGTGGCGACCATAGATTTTTTGAGATGGTACACCAACAAATAGAATATGTAAAAACATTAAATCCTTCATTTTATTTTATGTCAAGACAGAGAAAAAATACTAAATGGTTAAGATGGTATTTTGATAAATTTAACAAACAATATGATACAGATTTAGTGGTATCTGATAAACAATATATGGTATGTGACGGTTCTGAATACGATTGTAGTCAAACTTTAATCTATCCTAAAGATAAATTAGTACCATTTAAATCGTATAAATAGTATTAAGGAGATAATTATGAATACAGTAATGATTGATGGCAAAGAGTATGATGTCAAAACCTTGAGTCCTGAATTGCAGAAT
>Ga0115011_10002268_pt1 | contig 13417 bp, 9 predicted proteins | sample TroAtlMetagenome_2_FD_88705 | JGI IMG/M metagenome (GOLD analysis project Ga0115011, IMG submission 88705) | Marine eukaryotic phytoplankton communities from Atlantic Ocean - Tropical Atlantic ANT8 Metagenome | ecosystem: Environmental > Aquatic > Marine > Oceanic | place: Tropical Atlantic... | reverse complement strand
CGACCTTTTGACGCTGGCTAGAGGAGAACGGAAGAGAAATCTAAGCACCACTTTTCATCCTCTCGAAATTTTCTCTTCTTCTTTTCCCAAAAAAGAGCGCGCACGCGCTGCGTCTCACGTCGCACCCCGCGCGTCCACGTGAAGAAAAGCGACCATCCCACTAGTACTCGCACTCGTCGTCGGTGTAAGAGCAAAGAGAAAGAAGAGAGAGAGAGAGAGTGAGCGATTTTCTCTTCGTTTTTTTTCCTTTCATCAACGTTTTCTTTTCTCATTCGCATGTGTGTATGTATGTTTTCAAAAAAAAATTCCCATTTTCACACCCTAAATTGGTGGGATGATTTTTGGTGGGTGGGGAGAGATCTCCCCTTTTTTTTTGATAATCGTCGGCGTCATCGTCATCCGTCTCATCTTTTTCATCGCTTTTCAGCTGTGGCGGTGTTTGGTCCTGCAGGACTCTCGTTACGTTACCCTTTTCAATTGCAGAGGCGACGCTTCATAAAAAAATAAAGCGGAGCGCCGCTCTCTTTTTTTTTCTCCCGCTCTGCATCTGGCGTACCGCGCAACGCGAGACGGGTACAGTAGTTTGACCTCGTTTCATCGACGTAAAAATGTTCGCGACGACGACTTTATCGAGCGTTCCATTTAAGCGTAATGTTGGGACGACGTCGAGTTCCAGCTCGAGACGACAGGGGAAAATGACGGTCCAAATGCGCGCGAACGCGTCAATGGCGGCGACGCGAACGTCCATTCCGGCCAATTTTTCCGGACTTCGATCTGCGAATGCCATCGACATGACGAGCACGTTATCCAGAAACGGTAACTTTAAAGGTGTCGCGTCGAGGCAACTTTCTACGAGTTCTTCGAGAAATTCGGGTAAGAAGTTGGGGGCAGTCATTAAGGGCCCACGAGCAATGTTTGAACGCTTCACGGAAAAAGCGATCAAGGTCGTCATGTTAGCGCAAGAAGAAGCAAGAAGATTAGGGCACAACTTTGTCGGTACGGAGCAAATCATGTTGGGTTTAATCGGCGAAGGTACCGGTATTGCCGCGAAGGTTTTGAAGTCCATGGGGATATCATTGAAAGAAGCTAGAGTGGAAGTGGAGAAGATCATCGGCAGAGGTTCGGGTTTTGTAGCGGTTGAAATTCCGTTTACACCGAGAGCGAAAAGAGTTTTAGAACTCGCTTTGGAAGAAGCGAGACAACTCGGCCACAATTACATCGGCACGGAACACTTATTGTTGGGTTTGTTGAGAGAGGGCGAAGGCGTCGCGGCGCGCGTTTTCGAAAACTTGGACGCGGATCCGGCTAAGATTCGATCTCAAGTCATCCGAATGGTTGGCGAATCCCAAGAAGCAGTCGGCGCAGGCGCTGGCGCAACTGGTGGCAGCGCCAGTGGCTCCAAAACTCCAACGCTCGAGGAATTTGGTTCGGATTTGACGAAGCAAGCCGAAGAGGCCAAGTTAGATCCTTGCGTCGGCAGAATGAACGAAATCAAGCGTGTCACGCAAATTCTCGGTAGAAGAACAAAAAACAACCCTTGCTTGGTTGGTGAACCCGGGGTTGGTAAATCTGCAATCGCTGAAGGTTTGGCGCAACAAATCGCAGCGGGTTCTGTTCCGGAAACTTTGGATGGGAAGAGAATGATGACTTTGGATATGGGTTTGCTCGTCGCGGGTACCAAGTATCGTGGGGAATTTGAAGAACGTTTGAAGAAACTCATGGACGAAGTCAAGCAAGACGAAGACATTATTCTTTTCATCGACGAGGTACATACTTTGATTGGCGCCGGGGCGGCTGAAGGCGCGATTGACGCGGCGAACATCTTGAAGCCAGCGTTGGCGAGAGGTGAGTTGCAGTGCATCGGCGCGACGACGATTGACGAATATCGAAAGCACATCGAGAAGGATCCTGCGTTGGAGAGGCGTTTTCAACCAGTCCAAGTCCCGGAACCAACCGTGGAGGAAACTATTGAAATCTTGAAAGGTTTGAGAGAGCGATATGAAGTCCACCACAAGTTGAAGTACACGGACGAGGCTTTGGAGTGCGCGGCGAAATTTTCTTCGCAGTACATTTCCGATCGTTTCTTACCGGATAAGGCTATCGATTTAATCGATGAAGCTGGTTCGAGAGTCCGATTAGCGCATACGTCTTTGCCTGAAGAAGCTAAGGAGTTAGATAAAGAGTTGAAAGCTTTGCAAAAAGAAAAAGACACTGCGATTCGAGGGCAAGACTTTGAAGCCGCCGGGAGCATTAGAGACAAGGAGGTTGAATTGAAAGCTCAAATCAAAGCCATCACGGAAAAGAAGCAAGAAGAAGCCAAGGCTGAAATCGAATCTGGCAAAGAAACCGGCCCGACCGTGCAAGAATCGGACATTGCGGATGTTGTCGCCGCATGGACTGGTATCCCAGTCGATAAGGTTGCCTCGGATGAAGCGCAACGCTTGATGGGCATGGAAGAAAAGTTACACGAACGTTTGATTGGTCAAGAAGAAGCCATCGTGGCGTGTTCGAGAGCTATCCGAAGAGCGAGAACTGGGTTGAAGTCCCCGAATCGTCCGGTGGCTTCGTTCATCTTCGCCGGCCCGACTGGTGTTGGTAAATCCGAATTAGCCAAGTCCTTGTCGCAGTTTTACTTTGGCAGCGAAGATGCGATGGTTCGTTTGGATATGTCTGAATTTATGGAGCGACACACTGTTTCCAAATTGATTGGTTCGCCGCCAGGTTACGTCGGTTACTCCGAAGGTGGCCAGTTGACCGAAGCTGTCAGAAGACGTCCGTACACTTTAGTCTTGTTTGATGAAATTGAAAAAGCGCACCCAGATGTCTTCAACATGATGTTGCAAATTTTGGAAGACGGCCGATTAACCGATTCCAAGGGCAGAGTCATTGACTTCAAAAATACTTTGATTATCTTGACCTCGAACGTTGGTGCCTCTCAAATTGAGAAAGGTGGTGGCGGTTTGGGTTTCCAATTGGACGACAATGCAGAAGACCAATCATACCAAAGAATCAAAACCTTGGTGCAAGACGAACTCAAGAACTACTTCAGACCAGAATTTCTTAATCGTTTGGATGAAATCATCATCTTCCGTCAATTGAACAAGCAAGAAGTCCGCGAAATTGCTATGATTATGTTGAACAACGTGTTTAAGAGATTAAAGGAGAAGGAAATCACTTTGGACGTCACGGACAGATTCAAGGACAAGGTTGTCGACGAAGGCTTCTCGCCGGCGTTTGGTGCTCGTCCGTTGAGAAGAGCCATCATGAGATTGTTGGAAGACAACCTCGCGGAGAAGATGTTGACTGGCGACATCTCCGAAGGTTGTAGTGCCATCATGGACGTGAACACCGAAGGTGAAATCATCGTCATGACTGGCGACGGTAAGGAATTATCCACCAGTGCCTACACCGGCTCCTCCGGTATGGGATAATCTCCCAATCGTTTTTGAAAGCGCTGTCAAAAGAAGCGAAAGAAAATAGGCGAGAGGGGTAAAGCAACAAGGGACACTACTAAAACTTAGGGTGAAATATAAGACACACACACACACACATAATCTAATAATAATATATCTGAATTAAATTAGTTGCACTAAATCGCCCTTCACGATGGCTCTGTCTTGTTCTGCGAGGAGCAACGCCGAGTCTCGGACTTCTTGCATGGAAATCTCAATGGATGCATTTAGTTCTTTCAATTTCAATACGATTTCACTCAATCGCGCTTTTCTTCCTGGCATGCCTTGTAAAATATCACCTACCGCATCGGCGATATCTGCACGTTGTTTCCTATCTGCCGCGGAATGTCCGGTCAAGATTTTATCCATGTCGATTAAACCGGTTCTCGGATCGATTGCCGCGCTTTGCATGGCTACACGCATCAAACGCAACGCCTCCGTAGAGTCCTGTTTTTCTACGGTTTTCGACAATCTCATTCTCGCCAAAGCCTCAGAAATACGAATTAAGGATTCCAACTGACGAGGCGTCGCGGTGACGACTTTCCTTCCTCCGGATGATCCCAATCGTCGCATCTCAACGTACCCTTGAACGAGCTCGTCGCCGGCTTCATCGCCGAGTACGGGATGACACGTTTGCTTCGCGTACGAAATGTAATCCGTCAATAACTCCGCCGACACAGTTGCTTTCGCTCTTTTTGGTGGATCTTTGTAATGTAAAGAGACTAAATGTCTCGCCAATCGTCGATCGGTTTCTGGGTTTGGCTGATCGAGAACTAAGTAAAGCAAATCGAATCTCGACAACAACGTCGGCGGCAAGTGCAAGTTATCGACGATGCTCATGTTTGGATTATATCTACTCCCGACAGGGTTCGCGGACGCCAAAACAGAAGTCCGAGCGTTCAAAACAGCAATTATCCCTGCTTTGGCGATAGAAACCGTTTGTTGCTCCATGACTTCGTGCAACATCGATCGCGCGCCGTCGCCCATTTTATCAAACTCGTCGATGCAACACACGCCTCTGTCAGATAAGACTAACGCTCCAGATTCCAACACCATATCTTTCGTTTCTGGATCTCTGGACACGTAGGCAGTCAGACCAACCGCAGAGGAACCAGATCCAGAGGTATACATGCCTCTTGGCGCGACTCTGTGTACGTACGTCAACAGCTGCGATTTCGCCACGCCGGGATCCCCGACGAGTAAAATGTTGATATCGCCTCTCACTTTGTTCGCCGAAGCGCCTTTGAATGTCTTGTTTGTCGCGCCAAAGAGTTGACACAAAATACCTTTTTTGATATCTTCGAGTTCCCAAATAGACGGTGCAACTGATTTCGCTAATCGATCGTACACGTCTGGCTGTCTCGAGAGCTCTTCGATTTCTCGAATCCGTGCAGGCGAAAACTCGAGCTCGGCGTCGCCGCGAGGCGAAATGTTTGAGGCCATAGTTTCCGTGTTTATCGTTTCGTTGTTTTGTTGTTGTTGAGAGTCCATGTTCGTCACATCGTCGTCCACGTTACCGCTACCAGTCTTCGTGTACTCTGCGTCTTTCATATCTTCGTTATCATCCTTCTTCGCCGTGTTTCGAAGTTTGCCTTTCGTGTCTTTGCGAATGTGAATGATATCCAAATACGTTTTATATATCGATCGAATGGCTCGTTGGTTTGGCGCCACTCGAATAGGCACCGCTCGATAAACCCCAGTTACTTCAACTCTATCACCTGGTTTCGCTTCGTCCACTAAAGAATCAAATACGCACATGTTCACCGTGTTTGGCGTCGCGCCTTCCGGTATCACGTCTGGCGTCTCTTGCATTTTCACCTGTTGCTTGTTAGCGAAAAAACATCGGTTGTGGATGAGCGTCATCGTGCCTTGATTGCGGCACTGTAAACATTTCAGAGGTGGTTCGTTAACGCGACCACGGTTGACGACAACGATGTCCGGAGACGCGCCGCAAGTTAAACATTTGAAGAACGCGCCTTTTAATTCTGGGATAACGGCGGAACATCGAGTCACCATGCCTTTTACCGCGACCATTCTATCGATATCGGACGGGTTTAAATTTCTCATCGCGTGCTTCTCGACCAAGTTGAACGGCCTTACTTCTAAACTCGGCAACATTTGAAAATTTGCTTTCTCCTCGTCTGGAAGGACTTGGTCCTCGTAAATCTTATTCGCTACGACATCAAACAACGGAATCAATTCTTGCGGGTACATAACGAGTCTTTCGTACAACCAGGGGTCGTAACTCTCCAAGTGCGAGCAATCAACGTCCAAGTTTGTATTATCTTTCTCGTGGCACAAACGCATAGCTTTGATGTAAAACGAATCCGCGAGCAGGTCATCGTCCTCGTCTTCGTCTTGACTTTGCGTTTGCGTCGGGAAAAGAAGGCGTTGACTGTCGTCGAGATCATTCCCCGCGGTAGGCATATCGGTATTGTTGTCAATGTTTGTCGCGCCTGCGTTTCCCCTCTCTGCGCTACCATTCTCACCATCGTTTTCACCATCACCTGCGTTGTTCTCCTCACCGTCGTTGCCAGCTTTGTCTCCTTCGTTTCGCTGCTGATCTTTCTTCCTCAAGATGAAATTCTCCAAGAAACGGCGAAAACGGTTTTGCACATCATCGACGCTAATCGACGTGCCCCAAATAAACGTGTGCCTGTCCTGCTCTCTTTGCAATTCTTCTTCTTCGTTTTGATCTGGATCTCTTTCTGCTCTTTCCTTAGCCTCTCGAATCTCCTCCTCGGTGAGTCCCATGACGTGTCTCGGATTGAGCGACGCGAACTCCGCGCTATTATTGTTAGTTGGATCCATCGAGGCCCCCGGTCTCGCCGCCGAGGCGGGCGTGAATCGGGGTTGAGCGCCATGTAAACCCGTATCGTGTCTACCCTGAGACGCTGGTAGATTTCCGCTAACAAACGGACTCGCAAAACCCATATTTCTGGGCGTTTGCCCTGGCGTCGGCGAGAAGAGCGTCGGATTGATCGGATCTCTTCCTTGCGTGCCTGGTTGTTGTTGTTGTTGCGTCGACGAGGGAAACCTCGGTGTGCGTTGAACTGTCGACGGGTAAGGCTGATTTTGTTGCGTATTCGGAGGATTCTGTTGCTGTTCCTGCTGCTCCCGCGGTCGCCTCGGCGCCGGTGGCGAAAATATGCTCTCGTCGTTACCTCCGACCTCGTTCGTCGGCGCCAAAGCTTCTTCTTCTTCTTCTTTAGTCTCTTTCGCAGGCGCGGAAGGATCCTCCTCTTCTTCTTCTTCTTCTTCTAGCGCCACTTCGGTCTCCATAACTTCCGTTTCTTTTTCTTCTTCTTCGCCCGTCCTCTTCTTCTTACTCGGCGTGACGCTTGGACTTCGTCCTCCTCTCTTCTTCGTCGGCGTCGGCGTATTTTTCTTCTTTGGCGTGGGACTCTTCTTCGTTTTCGTTGGTGAAGGCGACCCAATCTTTTTCTTCTTCTTTGGTGTGGGAGTCCCCGACGCGGCTTTCTTCTTCGGCGTGGACGCCGGACTCGTCCCTTTCTTCTTCAACGGAGTAGAGCTCGCGCTTCTCGTCGTCCTCCTCGCGCCGTCGTCCGCGCTCGACGACGTTGGTTTTTTCGGAGTCGTTGTTTTCCGAGACGATGATTTTGGAGTCGATTTCTTCGACGACGATGGCGTCGTCGTCGTTTGCCGAGACGATCGACGGGTCGGCGTCGCCATGCTGTTTTCGCTCTTCTTCTTCGTCTCCTCCTCTCTCTCACTCTCTGTGTGTGTTCTCTGTGTCTCTTTCGCGCGCGCTCGACCTTTGGCGAACACCGCCGCGACTTTAGAGGGAGGCGAGTGTAACAACGCAAGAGAGAAGAGAACTGATGTGTTTTTCGTCCGATTTTTTCTTTTTTTTTTGAATTTTTGTTTCAAAACGTGTTTAGGGTTTTACATCTGTTTTTTTAGGGGGCGTCTTCTTTGTGGTGTCTTCTATCCTCACGTCACTCATTTATTAGGAGTACAAAGCCAATTTGTACTCGCAAAGATGGCATCCGTGTCCGCCACCTTCGTCTCCGCGTCGCCTCGAACGGCACCAACCCGAGGGACGAAATCGACCCCCGCGAAATGCGCGACGCACGCGTCCGTGTCCTCGCGCGCGTTTAGCCGAGGCACGAGCGCATCGTTTAGCGGTGAATCCGTCGCGTGCGCGAGATTGCAAACGAGTAGTAGAAGAGGACAAAGAAGAGTGACGACGATGGCAGCGAAGGTACAAGGGTACATTAAATTGGCCATTGAAGCCGGGAAGGCTAACCCGGCGCCGCCGATTGGTCCGGCTTTAGGTGCTCAGGTGCGTTTTCCGAGACGATTGTACCTCTGCAATTTTGTCTTTTCTCTCTTTCCCTCCGCCGACGAAAAGACCAAAAACCTGAAAAAGTAAACTGACTTTATCCTCTTTTATCAATCAAAATAGGGCGTTAACATCATGGCTTTTTGCAAAGAATACAACGCGAAAACGTCGGACCAACCCGGTATGATAATTCCAGTCGAAATCACCGTTTATGAAGACAAATCGTTCACGTTCATCTTGAAAACGCCGCCTGCTTCAGTTTTGTTGAAGAAAGCCGCCGGCATTGAGAAGGGCGCGGCGGACCCGCAGAAGCAAAACGTTGGCTCCGTGACTGTGGCTCAGTTGGAAGAGATCGCGAAGATTAAATTACCGGATTTGAACTGCACGAAGATTGAATCCGCGATGGAGGTTGTGAAAGGGACGGCGAACAACATGGGCATTAGCGTTGTCGAGGCGTAACTTAAGAAGGAGGTTCTTTTGAGTAACGTGTACAAACTATACTACTAGAGGTTTTTGGAATACGAATATAATTATATTGATTTAGCTTTACTTAACTCATTACGTGTAACCATGCGCGCGATTGATTCTCGACGTGTGACGTGTGTTACTATCAAATCTGATTAAATATGTATATTTTCAACTCTAAAGGATTGGTACATTCTTCTAATACGGAACTCTGTCCCACTCTCTCGCTTTACTTCTTCAATTCTCTGTGTAAAGTGTGCTTCTTCATGTACGGATTGTATTTCATCAATTCAATTCTTTGCGAGTTGTTTCTGCGGTTCTTCTGCGTGATGTATCGGCTTATTCCTTGCACGCCCGCTTCTCTTTGTTCCGTGCACTCCAACGTCACTTGCAATCGGACATCTTTTTTCTTCGAAGCAGCCATGACTTGCAAGGAACCTCGGGAAGAGGATGTCGACGTCTTGGTCGTGGAAGAAAACGCGGAGGTGGAAACTCGGGAGGATAAAATGGTCTGGGAAAGTGCGTTCATATCTGTTGCGGCGAGAGAAAGAACATCACACGGTCAGTCTTTCCGCGCTCCTTCACACGAAGAAAAACCTTAAAAATCGAGAGAAAAATCTACAAGGAAATTTCCGCGCGAGAAAGACGCGGCGCGTTCCTCGACGCGTTCCTCCGAACCACAAAAGCGCGAAGGAAACGCGTGCACAACGATCGTCGCGATGAACTTTGCGCACCTGCGTGTCTTTTTTAGCGTCGCAAAGGATAGAAAAACGTGAACTCGTGTTTTGCAAAATGCGGTGCGTCGTTGTATGGTGACAGACACTCTCCTTTTATCTACTTTCGTGTGGCTGCTCTTTTTTTTGCTCCATCAAAAACCCTAAACTCATACCCTTTTTTTCAAGACTTGGGAAAGCAACTTTTGGAAAGAAAGGGTGCGCGCGCCCGGAGAGAAAGACGACGAAAAAGACGATGAATGGAGAACAGGAGGATCGAGAGGAGGAAGAGCAAGAGGAGAAGTTCAAAGTGTACACGAAGACCGGGGACGACGGGACCTCGTCTTTGTATAATTTAGAGAGACGAGCGAAATCGGATGCCGTTTTTGACGCGCTCGGAGATTGCGACGAGACGAACGTTTCTGTTGGCATCGCGAGAGTGCACGCTTACGATGACTGTTGCGAAGGAGATGGCAAAGATGGATGCTTTGATGGGGATGTTTTGCCGCACCTAGAGATAATCCAGAGTCGGCTTCTAGATGTCGGGTCGGCAGTGGCCACACCCATCACGAGCGAGAAAACGAAAGATGGAATGAAAGTCAGATGTCGATTTGACGAATCTCACGTAGAATTAATCGAATCCTGGATCGACCGATACGAGGAAGAGTTACCACCATTGACGAACTTTTTATGTCCAGGCGGGACGAAATTCGCGGCTTTTCTACACCAAGCGAGGGCAATATGTCGGAGATGCGAGAGGAAAGTGCAACCAATGGTAAAGTTGGGCGACGTGGAGAAGAGCGTCGCGAGATATTTGAATCGGTTGTCGGATTATTTGTTCGTTGCAGCGAGAGTGGCAAATCATCGCGTAGGAGTGGAGGATGTGGCGTATAAGAAAGCGTAATTTTTAACACGTAAACAGTAATGGTACATAGTTTTTCAATAGATTTAGTACAGTAATAGAGACACTAGCAGCAGATTATACGTAATTAAGGCATTACTTCATTAATTGTCAGACAGAGCCTTCATAAAGAATCGTTCCAATTCCTCTCTCGTTTCGCAGACGATATCGAAATGCTCTTCGTTTGTTGGATCGCTTAAATCGTGAGAACCCCAATTCACACCTATAGAGAACATGCATCCAGCGGCTTTTGCAGCTCTCCCATCGCTCGGCGCGTCGCCGACGTAACAGGCGTTGGACACATCTACGTTCAATTTCTGGCAAAGCTCTCGAATTCCATCCGGTTCTGGTTTCGCTTTTGAAACGTCATCCGCGCCTAAACTCATTTCAAAAATCGAATCTAATTTGTTCACCTTGACGACTCTCCTCGCGTACTCACCGCACGCGTTCGATAACGCCGCGTGTTTCACACTCTTGGTTCTCTCCACGATGTTCCGAATACCGCTAAACAATCCAGCCGTTTCACGAGTCACTAATTCCACGTAATACCGGTCAAAACTCGCCCCTAACTTCTCCCCTAACTCTTTATGTCCTTCACTATCTCCACACGCGTGATATGAAAACCTCTTCGGCGTTGTGTATCGGCTACCGTATTCGTACTGTTCTAGAGATATCTCATCAAAGTTGTGCTTTTTTAGCACTTCGTTCGTCGCTTCAAACGCTAAGGTTGTGGTGTTTGCGAGAGTGCCGTCGACGTCCCAAATGATCAAATCTAGTTGTTTTTGTTGTTGATGATTGGTATCGTTTGGAGAGGAAGAGGAGGAAGGAGAGTCAGTCGCGCGCGTCGTCGTCGTTGTTGTTGTTGTTCTTTGTTGATGCATTTTTCTTGTAACGAAATTGGATAATTCGATATTCGTCTTCTTCTTTTGCACGGATAATGAATGGACAGCAAACGGTTGAATACAAGAACATGGCACACACCACATAGACGAAGAGTATATATATATATATATATATATATGGCTTTTGATGGGTGCGCACACCGTGTGACCTGTAGAATAAATTAATGTGAAGAGCAATTTAGGCGTGTTTTTTCACTCTCCTTGATAGAATTTTCTTATAAAATTATCTAGGTGGTATGTTACAATGACGTCAAGCTCTTTTATCGATTCATCGTCGTTTCTTCTCGTGTTCGTGCTGCTGCTTTTTGCTATCTTTTTTGTTGTTCTTCATGTCGTTCTTCATCTTGTCATCTTCCACCAACTCTGGATTGACGACAATCGGCGCGACGTGTTTATCCCACAGATGTACGCTCTCTCGAGCCATATCTTTCGCACCCTTCTGCAACTCGTCCACGATTACCGTCGGTTCTTCAATCATTTCCTCGGTTTTCTTAGCAATTTTTCCAAACTCTTGCGTGATATCTTTAGTTTTCTCTTTGAGAAAAGACTCGAACTTCTTAAACTTTTCAGTCGAGCGTACTTTGACAGCTTCTTGCTTAGCAGCGGAGACCCCCCTCAACGTCGCCTCTTTCACGTGCGGGTAATTTTCTCGAGCAAAATCGACGGTTTTAACGGTTGCAACTTTCGCGGTTGGGACGACGGTATTTCTGAACCACATTTCTGTGGATTCGAGGAGTTTTTGCGATCTGGTTTGGTTTTGTCTTTGTTGTTGCTTGTGTCGCTGTCGATGTTGCTCGTGCATGGATCGGCGTCCATTCGGCATACCAATAGAAGATGATGGACCATCACCGTAGGCGTTTGAACCATTGTCATTGCTACTGCCATACCGTCCGCTTCTGTAGCGTTGCTGCTGCTTCCCATCGTCATCGTCGTACTGTGCCGCCAATCGCTGTCGAAACTCCCTTCGAAAATTTTCGCGGTTCAATGGAGGACCGTCTCGATCGACGAGTGTTGCTTGGAGTTCCGCGGCGGCGTACGCCGCAGCTTCTGCAGCCTCTGTTGCTTGGTCCGCTGCCGCACGCGCGTCGGCCGCAAGCGATAATGCGCGCATTAAGCGTGGATTTCTTGTGTTTGTGCTGTTGCTCTCGTGTGATTGGCCTCGCATCGGCGCAGGGATATCAAACGTCTCGTTTTGTTGTTGTTGTTGTTGTTGTTGTGGTGGTGGTGGTGGTGGTGGTGGTGGTGGTGGTGCAGGCTTTCGTGGTGGCAATATTTGTTGTTGTTGTTGTTGCTTCTCCGCGAGCTGTTCCTCGAGCTCTTCTCGTCCCTTCTTCTTTTCGGTTTCCAAATCTACGTAGTGTCGCATCGCTTCCGCCATCAATTCTTCCGCCGATTGCTTCGGCGCTTTCGTGCTATTACTATTACTACTCACTTTACTACTATTATTAGTCGTCTCTGTTCTGACGCTACCCTTCGTCGTCGACGTCGTTGTCGTCGTCGATTTCTCCGCCTTCTCCGCCGGGGCGTCCATCGCCGCTTTCCTCCTCTTCAATTCTTCTTCCCTCTCTCTTCTCATCACATTCTCCGTCACTCGTCTTCTCTCCTCGTCTTGCTTTTGCCCAACGTACACGACATTCTTCCCACCCGGCGGCCTCATCGCACTCGTCGGCAAATTCGCGTTCCGTCTCACCCTTTGTTCCTCCTCCTTCACTTTTTTCTCGCTTTCGCTTCGAACGAACTTTGCGAGAAAAGAAGCTACTATAGCCGCGACGCCCAGCGAGGCGAAGGGCACAAACAGAGAACCAGAAAAGTTATCGTCGTTATTGTTCCCACCATTACCGTAGTCACCGCCTCTGTCACCTCCGCCGCTCCCCCAATTACCGGTGGGTGGTTTATTCCCTGGAGGTGGCGGCGGCGCGGCGTCTTCCAAAGGGGCAGGAGGAGGCATCGAGGCAGCCTTTGGTCTCATCATCAACACAATTCTTTTTGTGATTGTACTTTTTCCTCCTTTCGATCGCGGCGTGTCGATGCCATCGTTGCGCGTCGAGGAGCTACGAACGCGAGCACTCACCGCCGAAGGGTTCGTTACCGCAAAAGTTCGTCGTCGTCTAGAGAGAGAAAGAAGGTGAGAGAGAGAGGGAGAAGACCTCGTGAGTCCAAAACGCATTCTCGAGAACACACACAAAAAAAGCGACCGCAACGACAAAAATTCCGTTGGACAAATGCACAAAAATCGTTGCTTCGCGCGCAGAACGACGACGACGACGACAAAAAGCGACCGACGTCGTCGTCGTATTTTTTCGCGGCAAAAACGAGACTACCTTTCGCGACGCGTCGTCGGAGACGCCAATCGTCGATTCGATGTCGAGGAAATCGCAACGCGGCCGATCGCGATCATAGAGTCTCTCTCGTCTCCTTGTGTGTTGTTGGGGGCGGTGTTTTGAGTCAATACTTTTGAGGACTTTTTGGAAGAAGATGGAAGAGTCATTTTTTTTACTCTTGGCGAGAAAATGTCTAAGAACGAATATATATTACATAGTACGTATGAGTATGTGGGTCTTTCTTCTTTCTAGTAAAATATTCGGTCACAACGAAACTACTACGTTTTGACGACGACGCGTCGTTTTGCTGAATCAATCGACTTCGGCAAAGTCCCCCGCCTCCTCTTCCTTCGGCTG